>Ga0315279_10000879_pt1 | contig 53900 bp, 52 predicted proteins | sample YL17G06_20_MG_FD_203694 | JGI IMG/M metagenome (GOLD analysis project Ga0315279, IMG submission 203694) | Sediment microbial communities from Yellowstone Lake, YNP, Wyoming, USA - YL17G06_20 | ecosystem: Environmental > Aquatic > Freshwater > Lake > Sediment | place: USA: Wyoming | collected... | reverse complement strand
GAGGGCGCCTCCGGATTTGCCGGAGGCGCTTCCCTCCAACTTAAGGAGAGAAAAGATGACTATATTAAAAAGAATGCTAAACAATAAGAAGATGGGCTGGGAAAGGAAGCTGCTTGCTTTATTAAGTTTGGCTAAAATGGCCTCGAAGGAAAGCCTGGAGATCATAGAAGATTACTGCAGAAATCCTGACCCGGGAATGAAAGAATATGCCAGGCTGGCGCTTGGTGAAGCAAGATATCTAATAGGCGTTGGGGCAAAATAATGAATAAGTTGATCCCGGTCGATGTCTTAGAAAACAGAATTCTATATTTTAGAAGGCAAAAAGTAATGTTGGATCGCGATTTGGCTGAGCTTTATCAAGTGAAAACTATGGTACTTAATCAGGCGGTGAAAAGAAACATTGAACGATTCCCCGAAGGGTTTATGTTTAAATTGACAGAAGAAGAAAAGGTGGAACTTATCACAAATTGTGATAGGTTATGCTGAAGGAGGTAAACTGGAAAATGAGCGATATCATTCCCGAAGAGAAGATTGAAAGAGCTATATATTTAATAAGGGGACAAAAAGTAATACTGGACAGAGATTTGGCAGTTCTTTATGGCGTGGAAACGCGTCAATTAAAAAGGCAGGTGCGGAGAAATATTGAGAGATTTCCAGAAGATTTTATGTTTATTCTTAATGATCAAGAAATCGAGATGCTGGTGTGCCATTTTGGCACACCCCTTAAGTCGTATTTTGGCGGGGCGAAGCCATTTGCTTTTACGGAGCATGGAATTTTGATGCTTTCATCGGTTTTGAATAGCAAAAGAGCAATTCGGGTAAATATCCAAATTGTGAGGACATTTACGAAACTGCGGCAGATCCTCGCTTCACACAAAGATTTACTAAGAAAGATTAATGAGATGGAGAGCAAGTATGACCGTCAGTTTAAAATTGTTTTCGACGCTATTCGAAAAATAATCAGCCCAGCGGTTATATCAAAGAAGAGGATTGGGTTTGTTGGTAATTAGGTGGTTAGGGGTTAAAGACCCATTTATTAATTATCAACTTATTAGTGGCTGTGCCCAAGTTATTTATTAAGCTTAAAATGCATTTTTTCAAGTTCTTCAGGAGAGAATTTTTTCCGATAAGCATCTAATTTAATGGTTGAATATCCTTGCCTAAATTCTTTATGCACTTCGTCAACGATATTGTTATTTGTGTCATTTTTAATTAAAGTGCTTAATGGAGTTAATGAGGGACCATAGATTGACGGCCCAATATAGAATCCACAATAAATGCAAAAATAATTATTAGCTCCATCCGCTCCCTCCTTAAAGAAAATTTCGCCAGGCAGACCTTTGTTCGCTGTGATTGTGTACGTTAAAGTCCATACTGACGAATATTCATACAAAGTATAATCGTACAAATAGTAGCTGGCAGAATAAGTGCCAGGTTTATGTTCATAATATTGTTTTTTAATAATATAGCTTGGTAATTCACTAAAGTTGTAATAAAGCTTACAGCCACTTAACCAATCTAACGCGATATAAGCTTTGCCATCATCTCCTGCCCGGCCTTTTATTAAATCGCATGATGAGATGAAAACAGTAAAAACCAGAATAAAATAGATTAGATATTTGGAGAATAGCAAAGTTCTATTCCATCTCATTTGCATCCATCTCCTTTATTAAAACTGATAGCTTAATTTTAGCGATAGGGTATTTTGATAGGGGGCAAGACTAATGCCCAATTGATTTCTCAGTCGATTGTTGTAATCTTCGGCGACTTGAAAGGCATCGATAGGTTCCCAGATGTATAATACCAACCATGCAATTGCTGCGGCTTGAGCAGAAGAAGATGGTCTGGTTGAATAATATCCATAACCCACATAAGAAGTTTCTGTCTGAGTCATCAATATTCCACAGAGTAATTTGCCTCCCAAAAATAGAAGCCCTCTCCCCCAATCTCCGGCGTAAGCATGTCCCACGCTAGAAATAAAGAGTAAAGGGATTGCAGCTGCAATCCAAGGGTCTTTTTTTTCTGCTTGATATTTCATCCATAAGACTGTTTTATCTTCAGATGATAGCTGTAAATGTTCAGTTTTTTGATTTTCTATCCTTCCTGGGGTAACGCTTGATGGAACTACTACAGTTTCTTGTTGTCCTTCTTTAATATCCACGATCTTGCTAAATATTGTTCTATACCCTCCAGAAACGACTTTTACATAGTGTGATCCGACAAGGATTTCTTCAATCGTTACAATTCCTTTGCCGGCTAAAAGGCCGTCGACATAGATTTCCACATTTTCGTTTTCACAGATAACTTTGAGCGTTCCATAATTTTCTTTGGCAAAAGAAGGGGCCTGCACAAGAGTAATCATTGAAAATAGTAAAAGGAGAGGGACTATCGATTTATACATGAAGCACCCCTAATGGCACATTTGACGCAAGCATACACCTACACGCGTGTGGTGTCAAATCCGGGGCGGCGGTGTGATAATCGCTTTCTGTGGAAACAAGCGTTAGAAGGAAGCTTGGCAAAAAAATTAAAGAATTACGGAAAAAGCATCGTATGACCCAAGAAGATTTGGCCGAGAAAGCTGACCTAGCTTATAAACATATTCAGCGGCTAGAAAGCAAAAATCCGAACGCGGTTAAAATTGATACTTTGGATAAATTAGCTAAAGCATTTGGGATTACAATTTCAAAGCTAATGAATTTTTAATTCCCATCGACCCAACCACCAAACCACCTAACCACCCATCAACCTAAGCTTTGATCTTTTCATTAATCTCGAACCGATTTATAACGAGGCCGGAAAGGAGTTTGGGGTAGAAGTATGTGGATTTGTGAGGCAGCTTTTCGAGTTTGCTGGCGATGGCGACGATTTCATCGATCTTGGTCGGATTCAAAAAGAATGCCATGGCGCTTCCCTTTTCATCGACCAGCTTGACGGCTTCTTCTTCGCTCTTGGTATAGATGACTTTATCTTCGGTTTCCCTGGCAATATTCAAAAGGCGATCAAAAACTACATAATGAAGAATATTAACATCCAATCTCTTCCAGGCTTTTGGCTTTTCTTCAGCCACCATTTCATCCACGATATTTTCATCCCGCAAGGTGAGCAGGAAATACCGATTACCCCCCAAATAGAGGCCAAAGGCGTGTTTTTCAGCTCCGAGTTTTTCGAGATCTCGAATCAATTTATTTCTCACCTTTACCGCAGTTTTTTTCGTTGCAGGGTAAGGTTTGACTTCAAAGAATTGAGCAAGGTCCTGCTCAAAGCGAGCCGGTTCAAAATAAGACAAATTCCTAATCACCCGGTGAATGGGCAGGATAATTAAACCCTTATCTTCCAGCGGCGTAAAGTACATCATCACATGGTTATAAGCTTCGTCTTCAGTGAATTTCGTATTTTTCAGCTTCATTTCATTTTTATAACGCAGAGCAGCCTCATAGCGATGATGGCCGTCAGCGATAAAGACCGCCTTGTCTTTCATCTCCTGCATAATTTTGGAGATGGCGGATTTGGCATCTATCCTCCAGAGGCGGTTAACTATTCCATCCCGGTCTTTGGCTTCGATGAGAGGCTTTTTTCTCATGAAAATTTTAAAGGCTTTACCAACTTTCCCCTTATCATCAGAAAAGAGGGAAAAGACAGAATCCAGATTGGCATTGGTGGCGCGCATTAGTTGGAGACGATCAAGTTTAGCGCGAGGATAAGTTTCCTCATGCGGGAAGACTTTGCCCCGCCCCATGTCTTCTAATCGCAAAAGACCGATAAAACCTATGCGTGAGATCCTTTTCCCGCGGAAGGAGATTTTTTGTTCATAAATGTAAAAAGCAGGTTTTTCATCATGCAGAAAAATTCTATGTCTCAGCCATCCCTCCAGGAAGGCGGCGGCACGCACATAGCAATTATTATATTCTCCGTCACCAGGGAATTCTTTCCCGAGAATCAGCCGAATGATATTGAAATCGTTAAGAGCATAAAGCCCTTCCTGCTCCTCCGGGCTGATTACGTCATAAGGCGGGGACATGACCTTGGAGGGGTTCTTTACCTTTTCCTTATTATAAATAATACCCTGGAAGGGGAAAACTCTCACCATTTAATTACGCTGACTCTCCCTGAGGGTTTTCGGCAATAGGAGTTTCCATGGGGGAAGCTGCCTTTATTTTCCCTCCGGTAATGAGCTCCAGAATCCTTTCCAGATCTTCCTGCGAATAGTATTCAATTTCAATGCGCCCGCGCTGAGGGGTGCCAAAAATTTTCACTTTGGTAGCCAGCTGTTCGGTCAGCTGTTCGACTAAAGCATTTAATTCGGCATTTTGCGTAAAAGCTCGCTTGCGCCCGCCTTTCTTGATCTTTGGCTTTTCTTCCTTGCCGGTTACCAAAATTTCCGCGTCCCGGACGTTCAGATTCCCTTTTACGATCTCCCGCCAGAAATGGATTTGTTTCTCAGCATTATCCAGGCTCAAAAGCGGACGGGCATGACCGGTGGTAATTTCTCCTTTGCGTAAACTGTCTTTTATCTGTTTCGGCAGCGAAAGCAGTCGGATCATGTTGGTGACGGTTGAACGATCTTTTCCCACCTGTTTTGCAATATCTTCCTGAGTCAAACCAAATTCAGAGGAAAGCCGCGAAAAACCCTCAGCTTCATCCATCGGATTTAAGTCTTCCCTCTGCAAATTTTCAATTAAAGAAAGCTCCAGTGATTGCTGGTCGGTAAAGTCCTTAACGATGGCAGGGATGACGGCGATGCCGGCCAGCTTGGCAGCGCGCAAACGACGCTCACCGGCTACTAACTCGTACTTTCCATTGCGCATACGGGTCAGGATCGGTTCGATAATCCCTTGGGCTTTGATGGAATCCGCTAATTCATGCAGAGATTCTTTGGTAAAAAGGGTGCGGGGCTGGCGGGGATTTGGAACAACATTGTTAATGTCAACGCTGACAATCGTTCTTCCCCCGGTAAATACGGATCCTTGAGGGATCAATGCTCCCAAACCTTTTCCTAAACCTCTTTTACTAGATCCGGCCATCATCTAACACCTCCCGACATAAATTTTCGTAAGCTTCCGCTCCTTTGCTCCCCGGGTCATAGAAGATGATCGGCTGGCCAAAACTGGGAGCCTCGGCCAATCGAACGTTGCGGGGTATAACAGTTTTAAAAACTTTGTTCCCGAAATATTTTCGCGCTTCTTCCGCCACCTGGGAAGAGAGAAGGGTGCGGGGATCAAACATGGTTAGAACGATGCCCCTGATCTTCAAGGCCGGATTTAAGCTTTCCCTTACCAGTTCCAAAGTATGGGTGAGCTGGCTGATCCCTTCCAAGGCATAATATTCACATTGAATAGGGATGATAACCTCGTCCGCGGCGGTTAAGGCGTTAACGGTTAGCAGCGAGAGCGATGGGGGGCAATCAATGATAAGCATGTCATAATTTTCTTTGATGCCCGCCAGTGCTTCCTTAAGGCGCGTCTCCCGCTTATCCAGCGAGACCAGTTCGACTTCGGCCCCGGCCAGGCGGGGTGTTGAAGGGAGAATATCCAGATTTGAAATAGTGCTCTTTATGATCGCCTCGGAAACGGGAACATTCTCAACAATCACGTTGTATAAACAGAGATTGATCTGGGAACGGGCAACTCCCAGCCCAACACTGGCGTTGCTTTGAGGATCATTGTCGATAAGGAGGATTTTCTTCCCGAAAGTTGCCAGATAGGTGGCAAGATTTACCGTGGTGGTCGTTTTCCCGACTCCTCCTTTTTGGTTGACGACCGCGTAAGCTGTTGCCATGTCGCTATATTATATAGTATAAAGGATTTTAGTTCAATAATTTTTTATGCTATAATTCTTCCCGCTATGTCAATCATTGTTCACAAATATGGCGGCACTTCGGTCGGTACGCCGGAAAAGATAAAGCATGTTGCCCGCCGAGTATATAAAGTAAAAAAACAGGGGCACGAAGTGGTGGTTATTGTTTCGGCCATGGGGCATACCACCGATGAACTGATCGAACTTATGCACAAAGTGACGGGGAATCCGGATCCCCGCGAATATGATATGCTGGTTTCAACCGGAGAGCAGGTTTCGGCTGCGCTGCTCGCGATGGCTCTTCAAGCTATGGACTGCCCGGCGATCTCTTTAACCGGTGGTCAGGCGGGAGTAGTAACGGAAGACATTTATAAAAAAGCACGGATCAAGGAAATCAAGCTCGATCGGATTAAAAAAGAACTGAAGGCTGGCAGAGTGGCGGTAATTACCGGATTTCAGGGGATCGACAGCAAGGGGGATATCATTACTATCGGCCGAGGAGGTTCGGATACCTCTGCGGTGGCGGTGGCAGCGGCATTGAAAGCGGATGTATGCGATATTTATACCGATGTGGATGGGGTTTATACCACCGATCCGCGCATCGTTCCCGAAGCCAGGAAGCTGAAACATATTTCTTATGAAGAAATGCTGGAGTTAGCCAGCCTGGGAGCTCAGGTTCTGCATCCTCGCTCGGTTGAATGTGCCAGTATCTATAACATGGTAATTCACCTGCGTTCCAGCATGAAAGAAGACGAGGGAACTTATATTGAGGAGGCGTCAAAAATGGAAAAAAAAGAAGCGGTGCGAGGAATCGCCCTCGATGAGAATATCGCGAAAGTGGGGATCTTAAAGGTGCCGGATCGGCCCGGCATCGCCGCTAAACTCTTTGGAGCCCTGGCAGAAGAGAAAATCAATGTGGATATGATCATCCAATCTATCCATTCGGGCGGAGCTCAGGCGGATATGGCGTTTACGGTGGATCGAACCGATATGAAAAAAGCGGTTGAAGTTACGGAAAAGGTGGCCAAAGAACTCAAGGCTGAAGGGGTCATTTCGGATTCGGATGTTTGCAAGGTGTCTTTAGTGGGGATCGGCATGGTGAGCCAGCCGGGAACGGCTTCGAAGATGTTCGAAGCCCTGGCTTCGGAAAAAATCAACATTCAAATGATCAGCACTTCTGAGATCAAGATCTCCTGTGTCATCAAGGCCGAACAGGGTAAAAGAGCGGTTCAGATCCTGCATAAAGCTTTTGGACTTGAAAAGGTTGGATGAAGCTTTTTCTGGTAATTTTGCTTTCTTATCTCATTGGTTCGATCCCCTTTAGCTATCTTTTTTCTAAGCTCAAAGGCCAGGATCCGCGAAAAGCGGGCACCGGCAATGTGGGCGCTTCCAATGTTTTGGTAGTGGCAGGGCCTATGGCGGCCATCCTGGCAATGGTTGGAGATATTGCTAAAGGTATAATTGCTATTCAGCTGGCCCGATATGTTAATCTATCTGATGGGGGAATTGCCCTTTGTGGTTTGGCTGCGATCGCGGGGCACGATTTTTCGGTTTTCCTCAAGTTTTCGGGAGGAAAAGGGGTGGCGACCACCGGTGGGGTTTTGCTGGCTTTAGGGCCGCTGTTTAGTGTATTGGTTATTCTTTTATGGATCATTACCATGATCGTTATTCGGTACTTTATTCCCAGCACCATGTTGATTATTGCATTCCTGCCGGCCATGATGTGGATGACTTCCTGGCGAAAGGAGTACATTTTTTTCGCAATCGGGGCTTTTCTGCTGGCCATTTACGCACATCGAATGGACCTGCGGCGTTACTTCGCCGGAGAAGAAATAACCATCCAGGAAACGTTAGCCAAATACCGGAAGAAGTGATAAAATATCCGCAACGGGGCGTAGTCCCGATGAAATCGGAGCATGGCTCAGTTTGGTAGAGCGCCTGGTTCGGGACCAGGAGGTCGTGGGTTCAAATCCCGCTGCTCCGATTTCTCGGGATCCCGGAGCATTAAATAGAATATGGTAACCGGGACTTAGCTTGGTAGAGCGCTCGGTTCGGGACCGTGAGGTCGGAGGTTCTCCGCCGAAGGCGGATCCGCCTCTGGCGGAAAATCCCGCTGCCCCGATTTTGTCTTGACTTTTAGCCGGTGATAGGCTATAGTGCCATAAATTATGGATAAAAAGCCTAAAAAAGAGAAATACTATAGCTTCATGATTGTCCCGCATGGTGCCCATGGACAGCCCATTAGCCTAAAAATCCCGGCGACCTGGATTTATGCGGCTGTATCGGCTTTAGTCTTTTCCCTGGTACTGGTGGGGTCTTCGGTCGTCTATTCCACCCTGATTTCCCGCCGGCTGGTGCATTACGCCGACACCCTCTCCAAAAACCAGGAACAGCAAAAGGTGATCCTTTCCTTCTCTGCGGAAACTAGAAAAGTTATTAAAGAAATCGATGAACTGGTGGAGAAGGATAATGAGCTTCGTAAGCTTTTAGGGTTAAAAGGCTGGCAGAGCAAGATTAAGCTTTCAACCCAGGGTTCAAATGAAATCAGGACCGATAAAATCTCTAATGTGCTCGATCTTGCTAGTGTCAAGCTGGCAGAAAAAAGACAAAGCCTGGAAGAATTAAAAAAATGGGTAGCAGTTGTAAGGTCGCGCTTTGCTAATACGCCTTCGAGATGGCCCATCTACGGACGGATAGTGTCGGGCTTTGCTTATCGCGCCTATCCGTGGAGGGGTTTTCATTATGGTATCGATATCAAGGCGAGCTACGGGGCACCGGCAAGAGCAACTGCAAACGGAGTGGTTTCTTATGTGGGATGGCGGAGAGGATATGGCAAGTTGGTGGAAATTGATCACGGCTATGGGGTAAAAACGATATATGCCCATAACTCGGCTTATGCGGCAGCGATTGGCCAAAGGGCGGCAAAAGGGCAGATCGTAAGTTATGTTGGGATGACAGGGTGGACGACCGGTCCGCATCTGCACTATGAAGTCCGCCGCTATGACCGTCCGCTTAACCCGGTAGCCTATCTGGATTTGAATGTTTTAAGCGCCAGCCGGCTATGGAGGTAAGTTATGGGTGTTTTTGATAATTTGATGGGAGGAAAACGACTGCCGATCCTTGAAGGATTCGATTCAATTGTTGGAGCTAACGCCAGGGTCAAGGGTGAGCTGGCAACAACTGGATCGGTTAATATTAGTGGTGAATTTGAAGGAAAGATTAATGCCGATGGAGAAGTCATTGTTTCTTCCGGTGGAAAAGTGGTAGGGGAACTGCACGGCGGGTCAGTAGTTATTTCCGGCCGGGTAGATGGGAACATTAAAGCCAAAGAGAACCTGGAAGTTACCAAGACCGGTCGGGTTCACGGCGATCTCATTGGGGGCAAGATCATCATTGAAGAAGGATCTTCTTATCATGGCAGGGTAAAAGTTGAGCCCGGAGTAGTTGAGGAGTTTGAAACCCCTCCGGCCAGCGAAGAGCCGCAACCGCAGATCACCCCTAATCTCTAAATGTACGGAACGCCCTCCTTCGCTGAAGCTTCGGCGGGTAAACTTTTTGTAGTTGCCACCCCGATTGGCAATCTTGAGGATATTACTTTCCGTGCGGTTAGAATTCTCTCCGAGGCGGACCTGATTGCTGCCGAAGACACGCGTCACACCAAGATTTTACTGGCCAAATATAATATTAATACCCCGATGACCTCTTATCATAAGTTTAATATTAAAGCTAAAACCCCTCACTTAATTAATTTTTTAAAAGAGGGGAAGAATGTAGCCTTGGTTTCCGATGCCGGTACACCGGGCATATCCGATCCCGGCTACGAGATTATCAGAGAATCAGTAAATCAGGGGATCAGGATTGAGCCGGTTCCCGGCCCTTCGGCAGCTATAACTGCTTTGGCCGTCTCTGGTTTATCTACCGATCGATTTGTTTTTGAAGGCTTTCTACCGAAGAAGCCGGGGAAGAAACGTAAAAGGCTGGAAGAGTTGAAAAAAGAAACGCGAACGATTATAATCTACGAATCACCTTTTCGGGTTGTTAGGACCCTGCAAGATATTTCTGACTCCATGGGCGATCGACAGGTTGCAATCTGTAGAGAATTAACCAAAAAGTTTGAAGAAATTATTAGAGGAAAGGCAGGTGAGGTAAAGGAAAAATTGATGAAAAGGGGACTGAAGGGAGAGGTGGTTTTGGTAGTAGAAGGCTCTGGCCAAGAGACTCAGCGGGAGAGAGTTAGTTAGGAAGTGGGTTCTAATCCCACCTTGGTTGGGAAGTTAATGATAGGGTTTTCCCGAAAACTCTATACTTCGAGTAAAATTAGGAGGTATAGGGTTATGTTAATAATTAGGTGGTTAGGTGGTTGGGTGGTTGGAATTGTTTTATTCTCCGCTTTTATTGCTTTTGCTGAAGAGATTCCGCGTTTTTATGGTGAGGAAGTTGTCATTACCGCTACGCGCTTGCCTCAATTGGCGAGCAAGACCCCGTGGAACACCTCGGTTATTACTTCACAGGAACTGAAGAACTTCAAGACGGTGGGAGAAGCTTTGCGAATCGCCGCCGGGTCGGATGTGATCTCGTACGGCAGTCTTGGCTCCCTTACTTCGGTGAGACTGCGCGGGGCCAATTCTTCCCAGGTCCTTGTACTGATGGATGGTCGGCGCATTAATTCGCCGACACTCGGTATGTTTGATTCCGGCGACCTGATGCTCGATAACGTCGAAAAGATCGAAGTGGTCCGCGCTCCGCTCTCCGCGATTTACGGCTCCGACGCGATTTCCGGCGTGATCAATATAATAACAAAGGCTCCGAAAGAATCAGCGAAGTCCTTCTCGGTCACGACCGGCTCGTTTGGCACTCAGCAGTACAAGGCGGAGTTAAGCAGCGAAAGATTTCTGCTGGCTGTCGGACAGCTTAAATCGGACGGTTTCAGAACGAACGGAGATTATCTTGCGACCAGCGTTTACGGCAAGGTTGTTCAATCCCTGCCGATCGGCGAACTGTTCGTTGATTATAATCTTTATGATGCGAAGAAAGGCGTGCCCGGGGTGCCGACATCGGAGGCAGACCCGGCCTCAGCCAGCGAGCCGAATGACCGACAAGCGGACAGAAATTCTTTTGCCAGCCTTGGCCTGAAAAACGACAGTTATCAGTTACGAGTTTATCAAAATAATCTAAATCAAAAACTGGAGCCGTATATTTTTGGTGTCAGCACGAACGAAACTCAGCAAACCGGTTGGGAATGGAGTCAAAACCTGGTTCTGCCGCTCGGCAAAATATTATATGGTCTGGAAGGAAGAGCGGATAGGGGGCAGACCAGCCTGTCAGGCGATCATACGATCACAAATTACGCGGCTTTTATCCAGGATGAGATACAGATTGGCAAATCTTTCCTGATCTCCAGTATCCGCGGAGACAAACACTCGACCGCCGGGACCTCGATTAATCCGAGGGTCGGCCTAGTTTATCAGGCGGACAATTTGATCTTCAGGGCCTCAGCCGGCACCGCTTTCCGCGCGCCAACCCTCAACGAACTTTACTGGAATGATCCCGGCTGGAATATGTTTGGAGACGCGAACCTCAAACCGGAGAAATCAATCTCTTATGAATTTGGACTGGAGCGTCAACTGACCGAAAAAACATCGGCCCGGCTTAATTATTTTGCCTCAACCGTGACCGATCTGATCCTTTGGGCTTATGATCCCTCCACTTTTATTACGCAGGTTAAAAACATTGGGGAAGTCCAGAGTGAAGGGGTGGAATTCGAGCTGGCGCGCAGCCTCGGGAAAGAGGGTAAAGGATTCATTAATTACACTTACCAAAAAGTGATCGACAAAAAAGATGCCAATCCGCTGGTCGTCGATAAAACAATTCCCTATACCCCGATGAATAAATACTCAGTTGGCGTGGTTTCCGGCGGGACAAGTTTGATAATCAAATCTGTCGGGGAGAGGTATGCTGATCAGAATAACACGATTAAACTGGCGGCTTACACGGTGATTGATCTCAAGATATCAAAACGGCTCTCCGAGGCGATCAACATCGAATTGGCGGCCAATAACCTCTTTGATGAAAAATATTCCGAAGTGGTCGGCTATGACCCGACGACTTTCGCGGCCAGAAATTACCCCATGCCGGGGAGGAATTACTCGATCGGGGTGAAATGGGAAATGTAATTTGGTATAATCAAAGGGCGTAGAAGGCCTTAAAGGCAGAAGAAGGCATCTATGGCAAAAAGGAGGAAAAGATATGATTAAGGCAAAAGAGATTTCGTTAAAAAATATAGTTTTGTTTTTGATTTTCGCTCTGGCTCTCTCGGCGGGGTATTTTATTGCTAAACCGCAGGTGGCGGCGACCAAAAGTGTTCCGGTCTTTATGGGTGAAGAGATTGTTGTGCAGAAGGCCGACAAGGCCGCAGTGGCAATAAAAATTGCGAAGGCGGCAACGTTGCCGGTGCCTCAGCCAAAAGTTATGACTCCGCTCCCAATCATTCCTCCTTCAATTACTTATAAGGTGCTCCCGGCTTATCCATCATCAGCGTTGGAGAAAGGATTAGAAGGCGCGATACTATTATCGGTCTATGTTGATTTGAGCGGTCAATCCGAAAAAATAGAAATGAAACTATCTTCGGGAATTTCGGAATTGGACGACTCGGCTCGATTAGCGGTTTCGCAGTGGAAATTTTCTCCCGCAACGCAGAGTGGGGCGCCTCTGGCCAGCTGGTTTGAGATACCGGTTAGGTTTACTATAAAGTAAAATGGCAGTTGAATCACTCGGCCGTTTGTTGCTTTATATCGGGATAATTACTGTACTAATCGGGGCGTTTTTCATCCTGGTGGCAAAAGTTCCCTGGTTTGGGCGGCTGCCGGGCGATATTGTTATCCGTCGCGAAGGGTTCACGCTCTATATCCCCATCGCGACCATGATCTTGGTCAGTATAGTTCTTACCGTTTTGTTGAATCTTATTTTTCGCAGGTAGAAACGATCGGAGTGTGGCCCAGCTTGGTCTAAGGCACTACCTTGGGGTGGTAGGGATCGTGGGTTCAAATCCCACCACTCCGATTCTCCTTTAAAACGTATGTTAAAAACTTCAGATTTTAATTTTGTTGTTCCGGAAGATTTGATTGCCCATGAGCCAGCTGAAAAGAGAGATAACTCACGGCTGATGGTGCTTGATCGTAAGAATCAAATCATTGAGCACAAACACTTCTACGAGATCATCGATTGTTTGCTTCCCGGCGATCTTTTAGTTTTAAATAATACTAAAGTTATTCCTGCGAATCTTGTTGGAAAAAAGGAAGAGGGGGGGGCGAAGGTTGAGGTTTTATTAGTGAAACAGGACAGGCGACTCGAGATAGGTGACTCGAGACAGACGTGGGAATGCCTCGTCCGCCCAGGCAAAAGACTGAGAATTGGATCGAAAGTTATCTTTGGCAAAGGCGAGGTGGTTGGGACCGTTGTCGAAAAGACGGACACCGGAGAACAGATAATTAGCTTTGAAGGAGATCTTAATGGTTTTATGAGGAAACACGGGGAGATACCATTGCCCCCGTACATTAAGAAAGTTGAAAGTAGAAAGTTGAAAGTTGAGAGTAGATATCAGACAGTTTATGCAGAGAAAGAAGGAGCCTCGGCGGCGCCGACGGCGGGATTACACTTTACTCCTGAACTGCTTGAGAAGATTAAAGTAAAAGGAATTCAGATCGCGCAGGTTACTCTTCACACGGGGCTGGCAACTTTTAAACCGGTTTATTCTGAATATGTTGAAGATCACAAGATGTATTCGGAATATTACGAGGTGCCTGCGGAAACAATCGAGACGATTAAGAAAGCGAAGCGGGTCGTCGCGGTTGGAACAACGTCGGTTAGAACTCTTGAAACCGTATTTGCCTCAAAGACTCAAAGGCTCAAAGGGGAAACCAATCTATTCATCTATTCTGGCCACAAATTTAAAGTTGTCGATGCCATGATTACCAATTTTCACTGGCCGCGGACGACTTTGATCATGCTGGTTTCCGCCTTCGCCGGGAAAGAATTTATTATGAAAGCCTATCAGGAAGCGATCGAACAGAAATACCGTTTTTTCTCCTTCGGCGACGCGATGTTAATAATATGAAATTCGAAATCCTTAAAAAGAGTGAAAAATCCAAAGCCCGTGTCGGCAAACTTTACACTCCTCATGGCATTGTCAACACGCCCGCCTTCATGCCGGTCGGCACGCTGGGAACAGTTAAGACGATGTCTCCGCGGGAACTGGATGAGATCGGCGCGGAGATCATCCTTTGCAATACCTATCACCTCTATCTTCGCCCAGGGCATGAGCTGATCAAAGAAGGCGGTGGACTGCATAAGTTCATAAGCTGGGATAAACCGATCTTAACCGATTCCGGCGGCTTTCAAGTATTTTCGCTCGCCCATATGCGCAAAGTTACCGATGAAGGAGTGGAATTTACTTCCCACGTTGATGGCAGCAAGCATTTCTTGACTCCAGAAAAGGTTTTGGAGATACAAACCGCCTTTGGTTCCGACATCATGATGCCATTGGATGAGTGCGTACCTTATCCGTGTGATAAAAAGACTGCCGAAGAGGCAGTTGTAAGGACGACCAGATGGGCGCGGCGGTCGAAGTCGCGGGTCACGGGTCTCGAGTCGCCTGTCTTATTTGGAATTGTACAGGGAAGCACCTATAAGGATCTGCGAAGGCGGTCGGCGGAAGAGATAGCGGAGATCGATTTTCCGGGTTACGCAATTGGGGGATTATCGGTGGGCGAGCCGCAGGAAGAGATGTTTGAAATGCTTGATGCGGTAACGGATATTCTTCCTGAAGAAAAGCCGAGACACTTGATGGGAGTAGGATATCCTTCTGATATTTTGGGAGCAATCAAGTTAGGAGCGGACCTTTTTGATTGTGTTATCCCGACTCGTTTAGCCCGCCACGGTTCATTTATAAATTATGAAGGCAAAACCAGCATTCGTCTGGCCAAATTTGAAAAAGACTTCACTCCGATCGATCCGGAATGTGATTGCTATACTTGCAAGAACTTTACCAAAGCCTATATCCGCCATCTCTTCTGGGCGCGGGAGATCACCGCTATGCACCTTCTGACTATCCACAACCTGCGCTTTTATATGAGGATGATGGGGCTGGTGAGGGGAGATATACAAGACGGTAAAATCTGAAGTCTGGTTATTCTATCTTGTTCAGGTCTTTTTCCAGGTTGGTTCCCTTTGACTGCTTTTCACCAGTGACTTTATCTTTGATTTCCTTTTGGATGTCATTGAATAAATCTGCAGAAACCAGGACCATTTTTGCCGAAGCGGTTGTTTTTTTTCCTTCCGTAGTTTGGCTTTTGATCAGAAAGGCTTTGGTCTTTCCTTTTTCAAAAGCAATGGCATCAATCCGGTATTTTTTCTTTGAAGACGGATTATAAACCTTGGTGATCGATCCGGTCTTCTGATATTTTTTATAGAAATTGTCGCGGTAAAGGTCAAAGTTGCTGCCCATTAACTTTGAAAAAACCATGCAGAATTTCCCTTCGTAAAAGATATAATTGATGTCATCCGGTTCGAAGTATACGGAGGAAAATTTCTGCGGGACGTATTCGAACATGATCCGCTGCTCCCCTTTCTTTTCCTTGCCGGAGATAGGGACATCGAGGAGGAGCGCTATGTCATTATCATAAGAAGAATTGACGAACGCAGCGCTGGATGAACCAAGGCTCCCGGTAAAACCCTTGATCTGCTTGAAATGGCTGAAATCGGCTCCCCAGGGAACACCTTTATAACTTGCCCCTTCTTCAGTCGGCGCTTCCGGGGAGGCGATAACTTCGGGAGTAGGCGACCGGACCGCTTCACCGGAAGGTGCGACTGCTTCAGGGGAAACAGTTATAACGGCTTCCGCAGATGCTGCTATTGCCTCGAGAGAAACAGGCTTGACGGCTTCGATTGACACACCTGCTTCCGCAGAAACGGGCTTAACTGCCTCCGCTGAAGCCACTGCTTCTTTCGAAGGCACGGCCGCTGCTTCGGCAGAGACCGGCGCAGCCATTTCCGGCGAAACGCTTGAGGAAGGGTTTTCGGGAGGAATCTCTCCCATAGCCAAACCAGCTGAGGAGAATAGCACAGATAGAAGGAACAAAGAGATAATAAAACTACATGTTTTTAGCATTTTATAAGTTCCCATAATAACTTGTAAAGTATTATGCAACGGAAGAACTTAGTAGTCAATAGAAAAAAAGGATTTTCTTTAAAAGCGTAGGATATAGTTTGCTGAATTTTAATGATTACAAATGGGCAGTGCTGGGATCGAACCAGCGACCTCCTCGGTGTAAGCGAGGCATTCTACCACTGAACTAACTGCCCCCGAATGGGCGCGGCAGGGATTTCCCGCTTTGCGGGATCCCGACGATTCCATAATTATTCTATTTTTATGAGCGTCGGGAGAACCTGCGACCTTCCCGATGCCGAAAACTTTTCCAATGGGCGCCGTTGGGATTGAACCAACGACTTCCTGCGTGTGAAGCAGGCGTTCTACCACTGAACTAGGCGCCCATTGATTTTACTTAAATCCATCGGGACGTTCTACCACTAAACTGCACGCCCTCGAGAAATTATCTTACCACGCCTTGACGACGCCTTCAAGTTAGGCTAAACTTGGATTTTGGTTTGGGGCCCATAGCTCAATGGCAGAGCAATCGGCTCATAACCGATTGGTTCCAGGTTCGAGTCCTGGTGGGCCCAGTTCCCCTGAGCGAGTCCGCCATAGGCGGACGAGTCGAAGGGTTATAGCCTGCCTGCCGGCAGGCAGGGAGGTAAAACATGGCGGAAGAGCAAAAAGCAAAGAATTTTGATGAACTTTTAAAACAGATCGAAGAATTTGAAAAAACCATTCAGGGTTTGGCCGGGAATGTTTCGGCTTTAAAACAAAAATTACTGGAAAATAAAGGGAAATACGGGCCGGATATCAGCAAATGGCCCAAAGAAGCCCAATAGTTTATTTTAGATATTCCCGCAGCTTTCTGGCCCGCGTCGGATGTTTCAGCTTGCGCAGGGCTTTGGATTCGATCTGACGGATTCTTTCTCGGGTAACGTTAAAAACTCTTCCCACTTCCTCCAAAGTTCGCGGATGTCCGTCGTCCAGCCCAAAACGCAGCTTTAACACCACGCGCTCCCGGTCGGAAAGCGAACTCATCACTTCTTCCAAGTCATCGCGCAACAATCCGTGGAGAACGATTTCATCCGGGGCCTGGATGGTTGCGTCTTCAACAAAATCTCCCAGGCGCGAGCTTTCCTCGTCTCCCACCGGCGCTTCCAGAGAAAGCGGCACCTGAGAAACTTTGATAATTTCTCGGACTTTATCAACCGAGATGCGGGCGCGCTGGGCGATTTCCTTCTCCGTCGGCTTGCGCCCCAGCTGCTGCAGCAGGATTCTCGAAGTCTTGCGCAGGCGGTTAATAGTTTCCACCATGTGAACGGGTATGCGGATGGTGCGGGCCTGGTCGGCGATGGCCCGGGTGATCGCCTGGCGGATCCACCAGGTAGCGTAAGTAGAAAACTTGTAGCCTTTGCGATGATCAAACTTTTCAACCGCTCGAATTAAGCCCAGGTTCCCTTCCTGCACCAGGTCCAGAAAGAGCATGCCGCGGCCGGTGTATTTTTTGGCGATGGAAACGACCAGTCTCAAGTTGGAATTCACCAGCTTGTGCTTGCCGCGCATATCTCCCGCTTTTACCCTTTTAGCCAGAACGATCTCTTCCTCCGAAGTAAGCAGCGGAAACTTACCAATTTCACGCAGGTACATGCGGACGGTATCGTCCACTCCGATTCCCTTGAGATCCGCCAGCTCCCGATGCAGTTCCTCCGCTTCCAGAGGCACTTCTTCTCTTTTTTCCTTTTTTTCGGCAAGCTCGATCCCCATCCCCAGGAGCTGCTCGATTTCATCAAGGTTCTTTTCTGGTTCGGGATAAACCGATAAAATCTCTTCGGGCGTAAGAAAGCCCTTACGGGCAGCTGTGGCCCGCAGTAATCCTAAATCATCCCTTTTCCCAAACATGCCTTTCCCTCCACTTTGTTATCGCGATACCAACTAGGAAATTTCATTTTTTAGAGCCAGGAGCAATTCGGCGGCTTTTTTACTTTCACCTGCCTTTTCCGCCTCCCTGAGGTCGATTTTTAAAGCTTCAATTCTGCTTTTCGAACGCTCCGTTTTAATCACCTGCAAGCAGTCTTTAAACATTACTTCACGATTTTCCTCATTTTCGCTTACCAGTACTTTTGCCAAAAACTTTTTTGCCGATTCGTCCGGTAGATTTTCCAGCATAAAATGCGCCGGGTTATCCATTTTTGTCAGATCTGCGGCAAAAAGCAATTCTGCGATGGATCGGGTTTCAGGATAGCTAAATTCTTCAGTTCTCATTTCCTTTTTAAGGATTTCTAGAACTTCTTTATTCTGAACGGACAGGGCGATCAGTTTCTTTTCTGCTTCGATGACCCTGGAAGCTGGTTTTTCAGTTACCCGCCGCAGATCCTTTTCATTTCCGCGGAAATAAAACTTCAGTCTTTTAATCTCGGCCAGGACGGCATCCGGCTCAACTTTCAAGGGTTTGGCAGCGATTTTGGCGTATTCTTTTTGAATGAAAGCGTCTTCTTCCCGACCCAAAATCCCGGCGATTTCACGCAGTGCCCGGGAGCGCGCTTCGATTTCAGAAAGATTATGCCGCGCCAGAGCCATTTTGATTTTAAATTCTAAAAAGGGGAGAGCCGAATCGACGGCCTGCTTGAGGGCAGCTGCTCCTTCTTTGCGAATCAACTCATCCGGATCCTTGGCTCCTTTCAGTTCGGTCACCTTAACTTTAAGTCCCTGGCCGAGCAGCAATTCAATGGAACGTTCGGTTGCCACATTACCTGCTGCATCGGCGTCAAATGCCAGCACAATAGTATCGGCGAATCGAGCCAATAACTTGCATTGTATGATGGTCAGCGCCGTTCCTAGGGGTGCGGCCACGTTGGTAATGCCGGCTTGGTAGGAAGACAACAAATCTAAATTTCCCTCGACCAAGACAGCCGCTTTTCCCCCCTTAATATTTTCTTTAGTCAGATTTAGTCCAAAAATAGTCTCCCCCTTGCGGTAAATGGGGGTGTCGGGTGAGTTAAGATATTTTGGCTCTTCATCTTTAAGCGAGCGCCCGCTGAAGGCAATAACCCGGTTTCGTGTATCGAAAACCGGGAAAATAAGGCGATTCCGGAAGCGATCGTAATATCCGTCTTTGCCTTCACGCGCTAGAGTTAAGCCGGCTCTTTCGATTAGATTGGGCGCAACTCCTCGAGAAATAAGGTGCCCGAAAAGATGATCCCATCCTTCCGGCGCATAACCCAATCCAAAAGTTTTGGCCGTTTTTTCATTGATCCCCCTCTGATCAAGGTAGTCTCGAGCAATTTTTCCGCTGTCTTCTTCAAAACATTTTCTGAAAAATTTGGCGGCTAAAAGGGTAACCTCATATATTTTTTCTTTTTCGGTTCTAGAGATGCCGGAGGAGGTGGGTTTTGTAACAGCAATGCCGATTTTGGATCCCAGTTCCTCTACCGCCTCCGCAAAACCGATATTTTCGGTCTTCATGATGAAGGCAAAAACGTTGCCGCCTTCGCCGCAGCCAAAACAATGGAACAGCTGCTTTTCTTGGGAGACAGTGAAGGAGGGATTTTTCTCGGAGTGGAAAGGGCAGAGCCCGACAAAGTTTTTCCCGGTCTTTCTCAATTTTACATATTCAGAGATAACCGCAACGATATCCGATTTATTTCTAATTTCTTCAATGATCTGGGAAGGAATCATTTTAACGGTTGGCCCTCCACTCATCGGGGACAAAAAGTTCTTGAAATTTACTGATGGCGTAGCGGTCGGTCATTCCGGCGATAAAATCGACGGTATGCTGCAGCTGTCCTTCTTCATTTAATCCTTTCTGAAAATCAGCATGATAATGGTAATATCGGAAAAGTTTCCGTAAAAGTTCTGGTACTTTGGATTCCTCTTTTTTGGCAGTTGGGTTGGTATAAACATTCTTATACATGAAATCGTATAGACTTTCCATGGCCTTATGAATCGGTTTGCTCATGGCGATTTTTGGTTTGCCGCGGCTGTGATGAATGATATCGGTTACGATCCGATCCAGGATGTTTTTCCCTAAGGTCTGCATCGGTTTTTTGGGCAGCTGTTTTTCGGTTAAAACCCCGGCGCGAAGGGCGTCTTCAATGTCGTGCCGCAGATAAGCGATCCGATCCGCTATTCTCACAATTTGCCCTTCCAAAGTTGCGGGTTGCGGATCATCGGGAGTGTGATTGCGTATGCCATCAATTACTTCCCAGCACAGATTAAGCCCTTCCCCTTCTTTTTCCAGTACTTCTACTACCCGAACGCTCTGTTCGTTATGCAGAAAACGTTTCCCGTAATTTTCTTTCAAGATTTCATCCAGGACATATTCTCCCGCATGCCCGAAAGGGGTGTGACCCAGGTCATGGCCGAGAGCGATGGCCTCGGTTAGATCCTCATTAAGTCTCAGTGCCCGCGCCAGAGTTCGAGCGATTTGAGAAACTTCCAGCGTGTGGGTTAAGCGTGTGCGATAGTGATCTTCAACCGGCGAGATAAAAACCTGCGTCTTGTGTTTCAGCCGGCGAAAAGCTTTGCAGTGAATAATTTTATCCCGGTCGCGCTGAAAGGCAGCCCTAAAAGAACACTCTTTCTCAGGATGTCTTCTCCCCTTGGTTTTGGAAGAAAGAGCCGCGTAACGGGAAAGAGATTTTCTCTCCCGTTCTTCAATTTCTTGCCGGATAAGCATTACTTGGTTGTATACGCTACCTTTTGCTTTTCCTTGATGACGACTTGCGCTGCAGCTAATCTCGCGATCGGTACACGATAAGGAGAGCAGCTGACATAGTTCAGGCCGACTTTATGGCAAAATTCCACTGAGGCCGGGTCTCCGCCGTGTTCACCGCAGATACCAACCTTAATATTTTTACGGGTCTTGCGGCCTTTAGCTACTCCCATTTTAACCAGTTCGCCGACTCCGTTTTGGTCGATGGTTACAAACGGATCCTTGGGAAGAATGGCTTTATCTACATAGAAGTTCAAAAATTTTACTGCGTCATCGCGGCTGAAGCCAAAAGTGGTTTGTGTGAGATCGTTGGTGCCGAAAGAGAAAAATTCTGCTTCCCGCGCGATTTCGTCAGCGGTTACGGCTGCACGCGGCAGCTCGATCATCGTTCCCACCATGTAATCCAGTTTAACTCCATATTTCTTCATGGTTTCTTCAGCTATTCTTACGACAATGGCCTTTTGTGATTTAAGTTCATTGACATGGCCTACCAGCGGTATCATGACTTCAGGAACGATCTTAGCTTTTTCTTCTTTATGCAGTTCGCAGACGGCTTCAAAGATAGCGCGGGCTTGCATTTCGGTTATTTCTGGCATCGTGATTCCCAGTCGGCAGCCGCGCAGCCCCAGCATGGGATTAAACTCATGCAGGTCTTCAACTCGTGCCAGGAGTTTTTCCTTATCCGCGATGACTTTGGGATCACCGCCTTTAGCTTTCAAGAGCGCAACTTCAACCATCAAGTTTTCCCGCTTGGGTAAAAATTCATGCAGTGGCGGGTCGAGCAGTCTTATGGTTACCGGAAAACCTTTCATGACTTTGAAGAGTCCTTTGAAATCGCTTTTTTGCATGGGAAGAAGTTTATCCAGCGCTTTCCTTCTTTCTTCCTCAGTTTCCGCCAGAATCATCTCCACCATGTGCGGCAGCCGATCTTCGGCGAAAAACATATGTTCGGTGCGGCAAAGACCGATCCCTTCTGCGCCGAAGTCGCGCGCTACTTTGGCGTCATGAGGGATATCCGCATTGGCGCGCACACCCAGTTTTCTAATGCCATCCGCCCATGACATAAGTTCTCCGAAAGATCCGATAAGTTCCGGTTCAATGGTGGGAACCTGTCCTAGAATTACCCGACCGGTTCCTCCGTCAATGGTGATCCAATCTCCTTCTTTAATGGTTAAATCCCCCGCCGTAAATTTCTTACTCTTTTCATCTACCCGGATTTCTTCACAGCCGGCAATGCAGGGCTTTCCCATTCCCCGGGCGACTACGGCGGCATGGGAGGTCATTCCGCCCCGGGAAGTTAGAATTCCCTGCGCCGCGTTCATGCCGTGAATATCATCAGGGACGGTTTCCATCCGGACCAGAATAACTTTTTCTTTTTCACCGTGCTTGGCCGCATCATCGGCAGTGAACACCGCTTTGCCGGTTGCCGCTCCCGGGGAAGCAGGGAGTCCTTTGGCGATGACTTTGATCTTGGCTTTGGGATCAATAATGGGATGCAGCAGCTGATCGATCTGCAAAGGATCCAAGCGCAGCAGCGCTTCTTCTTTAGAGATCATTTTTTCTTTTACCATCTGCACCGCAATATTGACTGCTGCTTGAGCGGTGCGTTTGCCGGTGCGGGTCTGCAGCATGTAGAGCTTCCCCTTTTCGATAGTGAATTCAAAATCTTGGATGTCGCGGTAATGCTTTTCAAGCTTGGAAGTAATCTCTCTGAGTTGTTTATAGGCCGATGGCATTTCTTTTTTTAAAGCAACGATGGGGTGGGGGGTGCGGATGCCGGCAACCACGTCTTCTCCCTGTGCGTTAGTGAGAAACTCGCCGTAAAATTCTTTGGCCCCGGTAGAAGGATTGCGCGTAAATCCTACTCCCGTGGCGGAATCATCCCCCATATTGCCAAAGACCATGGTTTGAACATTGACCGCCGTGCCAAGATGCCCCGGGATGTCATTTAATTTTCGATAGGTGATGGCGCGCGGGTTCATCCAGGAGCGGAAAACCGCATCGCGGGACATCTGCAGTTGCTTGATCGGCTCCTGAGGAAAATCCATACCCGTTTTTTCTTTTACTATATCCATAAATTTTTTAACCAGATCTTTGAGGTCTGCGGCGGCGAGTTCGGTATCAAGGCTAAACCCCTTTTCCTCTTTTTTCTTTTCCAGCAGATGCTCAAATTCGCTCTTATCGATTTCAAGCACCACATTGCCGAACATCTGAATGAAGCGGCGATAGCTGTCGTAAGCAAATCTTTCATTTTTGGTTTTAATAACCATCCCCTCTACGGTTTCATCATTTAACCCGAGATTGAGGATCGTATCCATCATTCCCGGCATAGAGAATTTTGCTCCGGAGCGGACCGAAACCAGCAGGGGATTCCCCGGGTTGCCAAACTTTTTACCGGTCGATTTTTCAATTCTTTTCAGGGATACCAGCATATCTTTGTCAACTTGAGCAGGAACCTTTTGGTTATTTTTATAATAAAGGTTACAAACTTCGGTGGTTATAGTAAAGCCAGGCGGAACCGGAACCCCGCAGTTGGTCATTTCCGCCAATCCAGCTCCTTTTCCTCCCAGCAGATCTTTCATCATTCCTTTCCCCTCCGCTTTCCCGTCCCCGAAGTAGTAAATGTACTTTTTCCCGTTTGCCATTTTTTTACCCCTTTTAATTAAATGGAGCCGAGGGGAGTTGAACCCCTGACCTCTTGACTGCCAGTCAAGCGTTCTCCCAGCTGAACTACGGCCCCATCAATAATGATAAATGACGGCTTCTTTGCCCCAGAGCTCTTCGAGCTTGTAATATTCCCGTTCCGCCGCTTTTAGAACGTGAACCGCGATTGAACCCAGGTCTAAAATGACCCAGCCGGAACTGATCACCCCCTCCCACTTAAATCCTTTAATTTTATTTTTATGCAGCTGGACATCAATTTCTTTTTCGATCGCCCGGATTTGCGGGTCAGATTCTCCGCTGCAAATCACCAGATAATCAACAATATTAGAAGTTTTGCTAACGCCAAGAACTTTCAGGTCCTCCGCCTGCTTGCTCTCTGCCGCCTTTGCAATGATTTCTAATATTTTCGATAAACTTTTTTCCCTGATTTTTTGCTCCTTCAGTTGGATAAAGCCAGGCTTTTGCCGAAAAATAACTGGTCGATGATTTTCTGGATCTCGATTCCATCCGGCTTCCAGTAATAAATCCCATCGACCATCAAATCCGAGCCGGGAATGGTGGCCCAGTGAACCTGACCCAGTTCGTAAGCACCGCGCAGTGTCAAAGCCAGTCCCAGCGTTTCCCTCGAATTCAGGTTGGTATCAACACAGGCCAAGAGCGAAAGGAAAAGGCCGGGAGATCGCAAAATGTTCTCTCTTTTCATAAATTCCGAAAGAAGAGTGCTCAAAAACTTTTGCTGGCGGTGGATCCGGGCAAAGTCATTGTCGGTGTGCCTGAAACGAAGATAGCCCATGGCCTGTTTTCCGTTCAATTTTTGCAAACCGGGTTGCAGGTCGATATGGAGATCGCCGGCGTAATCCACATAATACATTCTTTTTTCCACATCGATTTCGACCCCCCCGATCTCATCGATCAGCTTTTCGATCCCGGCCAGATTGACCGTGATGTAATAGGGAATGCTGAGATGAAGGAAACCTTCGGCCGTTTTGCGGGCGAGTTCGACTCCACCATACGCAAAAGCATGGTTTACTTTGTCCAGTCCCCGTTCGGGCAGAACCACGATGGTATCCCGCGGGATAGAAATCACCGCAGCTTCTTTTTTTGCCGGATTGATATGGGCTACCATGATGGTGTCTGATCGGTGTCCAAAGGCATCATCCACCCCCAGAATCAGGATATTGGTTTCGGAAAGGACCGGGGTAGCGGGCGTTAAACTCAAAAAAGTTTCGAGCAGGGCAAAGCGGCTCGCGACACCGATGAACAGCCCGGCCAGAGCGGCCAGAAAGGTAAGTATGATAACGGCTGCAATCAAAAACTTTTTCATAATTTAATTAATAAAGAATTTCGCGTCTCGACCGTGCCCGGATAAATCGGCAATTTTTTTTCAAGCAAATATTCAAGCATATTGGTAGTTGATTCAAAAATGGCTTTATTTAAATCCTTAAATGCCAGGTTTCGCACCTTTTGGACTCCCGCAAAATCCCTTCCTTCTTCAATATGGTCAGCCAAGTAAACAATCTTATCGAGCTTTGACATTTTATCTGATCCGACCGTGTGAAGTCGGATCGCTCGCAGAATATCAGCCGATTTTATCCCGAATTCCCTTCCGGCTAAAATCGCACTGATCTCGGCATGAAAAAGCTTGGGTTCGAATTTTCTGACCGGATCGATGGTGAGCCCCAGCTTGCTGGCTTCCCGGAGGAGCTCTTTTCGATTAAAGCGGCGGGCGCAATCGTGCAGGAGCGCCGCCGGAATGATTTTCTTTTTATCTGCCCCCCACTTCTTTCCTAAAGCTAGAGCAATGCCCTCAACCCTCAGGCTGTGTTCAAACCTTTCAGGATCGAGAGTTTCCTTAAGTTTTTTTATGATCTCGGATCGATTAGGCACCTTCAGCCTTCGCCTTTGGACGTGCTTCGTTGACCATCAACGACCTTCCGCCCAGGGAGAAACCATTCATCTCCTTAACAACTTTTGGGGCATCATTATCTTCGACCTCAACAAAGCCAAATCCTTTGGATCGACCGGTCTCGCGCTCGGTGATAACTCGGGCGGAGATAACCGGAGCGTGGGCTTCAAAGGCAGAAGCAAGTTCCTGATCGGTAACGCTCCAGAGCAGGTTGCCCACGTATAAAGTTTTAACCACATTTCACCTCCTTAGGCCTGCCCCGATTAAATCGGGGCAAAAAATAACCAAGGCAAAAGATAAATCTCGGCCTTGGTTATTAGATATTATTTATTAGGTTTTAGTTAACGAAGCAATTTCCAAAAGATAACCTCACCAACTTGTCAAGTATAGCAAAATCGGCCTTGGCTTGTCAACCCCTTTTTTTGTTGTTAGAATTAAGAATATGCAGAATTTGGCAGTAGTGATTTTGGCGGCGGGCAGGGGGGTCAGGATGAAATCCGACCTGCCTAAAGTTTTCCATGAGATCCTGGGAGAACCCATGCTCACTTATGTCCTCAATACGGTTAAAAAGCTGTCCCCGGCAAAGATTTTGGTAGTGGTGGGTCATCAGCGCCAGCTGATCATGGATTATTATAAGGATTGGCCGGTCGAATTTATAGTTCAGGCGCAGCAGTTGGGAACCGGCCACGCCGTGATGCAGGTCGAGCCGTATTTGAAGGAATTTTCGGGAAATGTGCTGGTTTTGGCGGGGGACGTTCCGCTCTTATCCGAAAAAAACCTTCGCCGGCTGACTGAATTTCACATCCGCAGCGGGGCAGCGGCGACCGACTTAACGGCTGAACTGGAAGATGCCGGTAATTACGGACGGATTATTCGGAAAGCGGATGGGGAGATTGTAAAGATTGTCGAGAAAAAAGATGCGTCTCCGGAAGAATTGAAAGTAAGGGAGATAAACACCGGCACTTTTTGTTTTGATAAAGAGGCGCTCTTTTCCGCCCTTAAAAAAGTACGCGCCGATAATGCGCAAAAAGAATATTATTTAACTGACACTATCGAGATCTTAAGGAACATGGGCCTCCCAGTTTTTGCCTTCCGGGCTGAGAATCCTTCCGAGACGCTGGGGATCAATACCAAAGAAGAACTGGTTGAGATCGAGAAACTCTTGCTAGCCCAATCACCTGACAACCTAATAACCTAACAAGCTATCCTTCTAAAAGCCAAACCGCGGACCGGCATTGGTTGAACTCTTCTGCTGTCAGTTCTATAATTACTTTGAATGGCCAGATTATTGAATTTAAAGGAGTTTCTCTCAAGAGCCGCCGTATTTTTGGCCGCCATGGTTTTATTCACTGCCACCCTGGTCTTTATCCTTCAGGGGCATTATGAATTCCTTTTGCCGCTTTACATTATGGCTACCATCTTATCTTTGGGCGTGCTGGTTTTATACCGAGCGCCTCAAAATCCGTTAAACCTCTCATTCTTTTTTATTGCAGTTTTTATCGTAATCTGGTCATTTTCCATCCTCCAATACTGGATTAGCGCTTCCAGCGGCCAGGCTCTACTTTGGGCGATAATTGCCAATATCGGGGTGGTGTTTTTAGGCCCCCTTTTTATTTTATTTACCGATCTATTCCCGCGCAAAGAGAAACCGGCCTCCATCTGGATGAGATCAATTTGGTTTTGGCCGGCGCTGTTTTTGGTGATAGCGGTAAGTTTCCGCCTGGTAATTAAGGATGTGGCTTTAACCCCGGAAGGCAATTCGGTGGTACCGGGCCCGCTTTTTGTTCCTTATATACTTTATTTTGTAATTTGCGCGGGGCGTGGTTTTCTCGAGCTGTTGAAAAAATATCGTGACTTTACCGGAATCATAAAAATGCAGATCAGATATGTGTTTTTAGGAACTTTTCTGAGCACTTTTTTAGCTTTAATTACCAATGCGGTTCTTCCCTTTTTGGGCAATTCCAACTTAATTAGGATCGGACCCTATTTTACAATCTTTTTTGTCGCTTTTACCGCTTATGCCATGGTGCGACATCGCTTGATGAGCATAGAAGTGGTGTTGCAGCGAAGCGCAGTATATGCCACAGCGACTATAATGATTATGGCGTTCTATGCCCTGGCGGTTATTCTTTCTGAAAGCGTCTTTAGAAAAATCATTGGTTATTCATCGGTGATAATTACCGCGCTGGCAGCCATGGTTATCGCGGTTATTTATCAACCTTTGGTTGGTGTTTTCCAGAATTTAACCGATCGCCTCTTTTTCCGCGGCCGCTACGATTACCAAAAAACTCTGCGCAGAATCAGTCACGAGATAGCTTCGGTTATAAGACTGGAAGAATTGGCCAAACTCATTGTTTCTTCTTTCATTGATACCATGAAGATTTCCGAAATTTCTTTTCTCCTGCTGGAGAGAGAGAAAGAGCATTTTCGTTCGGTTCCCCTGGCGCTTGCGCGCTATAAAAGAATTGAAATTGATGTCGGCAGCCCGATCATTTCCTGGCTCTCGGCCTCAAAGGATATTCTGGTGCGCGATGAGCTGGAGGACGAGATTGAGCGATGGATCCTGCTCGGGAGGAAGGCCAGCACATTGGAAGAGGTCCGGGATGAAATGGGGCGGCTGGGGATCTCGGTTTGGGTACCCATCATTTCCAAAGAGGAGCTGATCGGGATTATTGCTTTGGGGAATAAGCTATCCGGCGACATTTTCATGACCGAGGATCTGGCATTGCTGACTACTTTGGCCAGCCAAACCGCGGTGGCCCTGGATAATGCGCGGCTTTATGACGAAGTAGTTTCGATGAAGAATTACAGTGAAGAAATTCTGCAGAGTATGACCAATGGAGTTTTAACCACCGATAATCATGGGCGCATAATTACTTATAACTATATGGCAGAAAGAATCACCGGGAGGAAATTGAATGAGGTTATGGGAAGAAGCTGCGAAGAGATCTGGGGAAAACGCAGCGCCGTCACGCTTGCCATTGAAAATACTTTGAAGGACCGCTGCTGTGTGAATTTTGAAACCAGCATCGCCTCGCCCGAGCGAGGCTTGGTGCCGGTATCCTTTTCTTCAACGCTATTGCGGGAGAGTCAAGGCAAAAAGATGGGAGTGCTGCTGTCCATTCAGGATCTCTCGGAAATGAAAGAATTGGAAGGGAAAGTGAGGCGCGCGGACAAGCTGGCGGCGCTGGCCACCATGGCGGCGGGGATGGCCCACGAAATAAAAAATCCGCTTTCATCGATGAAAGTATTTTCTCAGCTTTTACCCAAGAAGATCGATGATTCTGAATTCCGTCAAAAACTCCAGGAGATTCTGCCCAAAGAGATCGATCGAATTGACCGCATTGTAGAAAGCTTGCTGGGTTTTGCCCGCGCCACCGCGCCCACTTTTAGAAAAGTTAAGATTGAAGAAGTTTTAGAAGAAATCTTAAATTATTATGAAGAGCAGGCAAAAAATGCTGAAATTAAAATTAGAAGAAATTATTCGGCGCTTCCGGAAGTGGAGGTCGATCACGACCAAATCTCGCAGGTTTTTTCTAATTTGATTCTGAATGCCATCCAGGCCATGCCGGAAGGCGGGGAATTGTCGGTTGAGATTCTTTCCGGCAAAATGATTGAAGGCATTCTTCAAAATGTAATTATAAAGATTGCAGATACCGGGCATGGAATGCCCGAGGAGATGCAGAAAAAACTTTTTGATCCTTTCTTTACCACCAAGTACGGCGGGACCGGCCTGGGGCTTACCATTTCGCACAGCATTGTTGATGGGCACAAGGGATTCATTGATGTGGAGAGCAAGGTTGGAAAAGGGACGACTTTTACCGTTACTTTACCCCTGCACCAATAATTTTGGTGCGGGGGTTTACCCGTGGCTCAGGGACTGATATAATGAAACCATGACGAAGAAAACCGTTTTATTAATTGAAGACGATTCGAAGATGGCGGTTGCGGTGAAAGAGGAGCTAATCGGATATGAAGTGGAAGTGGTATCAAAAGCGGAAGCAGCGGCAGATTCGATTCGCAAGAAAGCTCCCGATTTAATCATCTTTGATCTGGACCTGAGAGGGGGCGATGGACTGCAGGTTTTTCGACAGATTCGTATTCTTGCTCCGCAGATAAAAATTATTGTGCTTTCTTCCTCGAACAGCATTCCGCTGGCAGTTTCAGCCACCAAGTTGGGAGCTTCGGATTTTTTGAGGAAACCTTTTTCCCCAAAACAATTAAAGACTTCAGTGGACGAAAATATCCGACAGATGGAATCGCTTTTAACCCCCATAATGGTTGAATGGTTGCAGGGGGAGAGCCCAAAATTGAAAAAAATGTTTGAGGATATACGGAAGGCGCTTTTATCGCATAACAATATTATTTTACTGGGGGAACGCGGAATCGAAAAAGAAAAGCTCATCGAATTAATTCACGCGAATAGCTTAAAAAGAAAAAGGAAAATGCGATTCTTGGATCTCGCTTCTTTTCGCCGGGAGAATTTGGAAGCGCATTTCTGGTCAGCCATACAGGAGATTATGGCGGAGCCGGAGATCGTTTCGCTTCGCAGCGAAGAGGATCTTTGCGGCACGCTCTATTTAGAGAACCTGGAGAGCCTGGACGATCACTTCAGCTTGAGCATTTTAAACTTTTTAAAAGACCGTAAGGGAAAGATAGATAAAGGGATTTTAGCGGTGATCGGGATTTATGAACGGAACTTCGTTCAAAAAATTAAATTTCAGGAATACGCTGTAATTGAAATTCCGCATTTGAGGGAGCGCAAAGAAGATTTACCCTATTTGTTGAATCATTATTTAAATATTTATTCGATAAGATACAACAAGAGAGTGAAAGGGATCTCCTCGGAACTGCTCGCTTTTATGATAACTTACGATTATCCCGGTAATTATAGAGAATTGGAGTCCTTGGTCCAGCAAGCCGTGCTTTCAACTTCTTCTGAGGCGATCGGGGTTAAAGATCTGCCGGTGGATTTTAAAGAGGTAGCGGAGGTTTCCATCAAGAAAATCTTAAGACGTCGAGATCTTAGGCTGCAAGAGGCCAGAAAAGCGTTCGAAAAAAACCTCTACCGCTTTTTACTTTCCAAAGCGGAAAAGGATGTGGCTTCGGTTGCCAGGTTTCTGGATGTTCCGAGAACAACCTTGGCGGAACGCCTTGAAATCTTAGGAGAGAACTTTTCGGATTAAAGCCTCAGCTTTTTGTCTTTCTCTGGCTTCGGCAATAATGCGGATGACGGGTTCGGTATTTGAAGCTCGAACGTGAATCCAAGCGTCGGAGAGAATGACTTTCACTCCTTCGGTTAAGATTAAGTCCTCCCCCTTAAAAAGGTTCTTAGTCTTATCAATAAAATCATTAGCTTCGTCCAGATTTTTACATTCGATTTTGGTTTTTAATATTTCATAGTGGGGCATTTCCGAGACCAAGGTCGAGAGCTTTTCTTTCGAAGCGGCGAGATAATTTAAAATCAGAGCGATCGCAGTCAGGCTGTCGCGATTAAAACCGATCTGCGGATAGATCACCCCGCCATTACCTTCACCGCCGATCAAACCTCTTAGATTTTTCAATTCTTCGGCCACATGAACTTCACCGATCTTGGTGCGGATTACCCTGGCCCCGTATTGGCGAGCAATATCGTCAATCACCTGACTGGTGGAAAGGTTCGTAACCACGATCTTGCTTTTTGAGCTTAAACCCAAGTTTTTTTTGAGAATAAATTTAATTGCCAGCGCCAGAGTCAACTCTTCGCCGATGGCCCTTCCTTCTTCGGAAACCACCGACAGCCGATCGGCATCGGAATCCACCGCAAAACCGAGATCCGCTCTTTTGGTTTTAACCGTTTGCACTAATTCGCTTAAATTCTCAGGAATTGGTTCAGGATCATGAGGAAAGGGAAGCCGGGGATTACAGTTAATGGGTATGACCTTGCAGCCCAGCTTTTCCAAAAGTTTTACCAATGCAACTGAACCCGCGCCATTGCAGCCGTCGATTGCTACCCGGAGCTTATTTCTCCGGATGGCGGAAGCATTAACGACCTTCATCACTTTTCGGATATGCGTGTCGATCCCGGTAAGATCAATTTTAACGCCCTGGGAAGCAGAGTGCTTGAACGGTTTGCTTTCATAAATTTTCAAAAAATGTTTGGCCTGGGCTTCATTAAGAAAAATTCCATCTTCGCGCATGAATTTTAAACCGTTCCAGGGGAGAGGATTATGCGAAGCGGTGATTACCATGCCGCCCGAGGCTTTGGTTTCGCGGATCATGATCCCGACCGTGGGAGTGGGGCAGATCCCCAGATCAATGACGCTGCAGCCGGTCGAAAGCAATCCGGAGAAAACAATTCCTTTGATAAATTCGGAAGAGGGGCGGGAGTCAGTCCCAATGGCCACCGTGCCTGAATTAAGATAAGTGCCGAAAGCCTTGGCAAAATCAAGGCAAATTTCCGGAGTCAAAGCATCGGGGACGGTCCCGCGCACTCCCGAAATGGATATTTTAAGCGTCATAGATTCGCATTATAGGATTATGTTTGCAGTTTTTCAAGTTTTATATTATTATTACTTTGCCATGAGCATTGTGTTTGGTGCGATTCTTCCGCATCCGCCGATATTAGTTCCAGCGATTGGAGGGGGCAACTTAAAGGCGGCGGAAAAAAGCAAAAAAGCCCTGGAAGATTTTTCTCGCCGCGTTAAAGGGAAAGATTTTGATACCATCGTGGTGGTGACACCGCACGGAAATGTGGGGCAGTCCTCGGTTCCGGTTTATACCGGACACGTTTTTGAGGGAGACTTTTCCCAATTTGGAATGCCCCGTCCGGCTTTTACTTTCAAGGGGGATCCCGAGCTGGGATTGGGAATTGTAAAAGATACGCATCTGGCAACCGCCTGTCCGGAAACTCTTTTGGATCACGGGGTTCTCGTTCCGCTATACTATCCGCAGGCGGCCGGGGTAAAGAAACCGATTTTGCCGATCGCAATTGCTTTTATGCCGCTTTCCAAGCTTTTTGAATTTGGCAAATCTCTGGCCAAAACTTCCGAGCGCTTGGGGCGAAAGATTTTGTTGATCGCTTCGGCTGACATGTCGCATCGTTTGACTCCTGATGCGCCGTCGGGATATTCCCCGTCCGGGAAGAAATTTGATGAGAAACTGGTAGAATTGGTTAAAGCCTATGATGTGAAAGGAATTCTGGGGTTTGACGCCGATCTGGCGGAAGAAGCCGGACAGGATGCGCTCTGGTCGATCGCCATCTTGCTGGGTGCTTTGGACGGTAAAAAGGTGAAGCCAGAAGTTTTATCCTATGAAGGTCCGTTTGGCGTCGGCTATATGATTGCGACTTTTGAGGTCGCGGCATGAGCGAACATCCGCTGGTCGAGCTGGCGCGAAGAACGATCGAGACTTTTGTTAAAGTGCATAAGATTATCGATCCTCCGAAAGATTTGACGCCGGAGATGAAGGAAAGGGCCGGGGTTTTTGTGTCTTTGCATAAGGGTGGGCAGCTCCGCGGCTGTATCGGATCCTTTGCGCCGACGACCGAAAACGTGGCCAAAGAAGTTATTCATAACGCGATCGAATCTGCCACCCGGGATCCGCGTTTCCAGCCGGTGACCGAAGCAGAACTTTCTGATCTTGAGATCTCGGTGGATGTTTTGACCGAACCGGAGCCGGTGGCATCCAAGAAAGAGCTGGATCCCAAATGTTATGGCTGTATTGTTAAAGCGGGTTGGAGAAAGGGCTTGCTTCTTCCCGATCTTCCCGGCGTAAACACGGCCGATGAGCAAATTGCGATCTGCCGCCGAAAAGCTGGAATTAGCGAGAGCGAACCGGTAGAATTGTTTCGATTCAAGGTGAGGAGGTATCATTGATGATAAAAGTTGGAATTATAGGTGCGGGCGGATATGCGGGGCAAACGTTGATCTCGATTCTTCTTCGACATCCGGAAGCAGAGATCGTCTGGTTGATGTCGGAAGAAGCGCATAAAGGGAAAAAAATCGACGATCTTTATCCTCATTTAACCGGAGAAGTCAATCTTGCTTGTCAAACTTTGGATGACCTAGACAAAAATTTAAATGCCATCGATCTGGTGTTTCTGGCACTGCCTCATGGCATTGCCATCAATTATGTTCCAAAGATTATCGAGGCCGGGAAAAAGGTGGTTGATCTTGGGGCGGATTATCGTTTTTCGGATAATGCTGTATTCAAGAAATGGTATGGGATTGAACACTCAACCGAAAAATATTTAGGACAGGCGGTTTTCGGTTTGCCAGAGCTTTACCGGACGGAGATAAAGAAGACAAAGTTAGTGGCCAACCCAGGCTGTTATCCGACCGCTTCGATCTTAGGATTGGCACCGCTGGTGAAAAATAAATTGGTCGATTTAGACTCTATCATCGTTGATGCCAAATCTGGCATTACCGGCGCCGGGCGGGGAGTTTCCCTGAAGACTAATTACTGTGAGCGCAACGAAGGGATCGAGGCCTACGCCGTCACTAGTCATCGCCACATGGGTGAGATAGAATATCAGATCAGCAGAATATCAGGGAATCAGGTAAAGGTAACCTTTGTTCCACATCTGACGCCGATGAACCGCGGCATTTTAGCTACGATTTATGCAAAGTTAAAAATGTCGGCGGACAGCGGGCGGTTGACAGCGGTCTATAAAGATTTTTATAAGGATGAACCTTTTGTCCGAGTTTTCGAAGATAAGATGCCGAACACAAAATTTGTTTCCGGGACGAATTACTGTGATATAGCGGTGCAGTATAATGAAGCCACCGGTAAAGTGATAGTTCTTTCTGCCATTGATAATCTGGTGAAAGGAGCCGCCGGACAGGCCGTGCAAAACATGAACCTTATCTGCGGCTTTGATGAGACCGCCGGTTTAAAGGAGATCGCGCTTTATCCATGACCGTAACTTCGCCTAAAGGCTTTAAAGCGGCCGGTATCGCCTGCGGCATAAAAAAATCCGGCAAAACTGATCTCTCCTTGATTTTTTCTGAGGTACCGGCGGTCGCGGCCGGAGTTTTCACCACCAATCAGGTAAAAGGGAATCCGGTGTTAGTTTCCCAAGCGAATCTTAAAAATGGAATTGCTCAGGCGATTATATCAAACGCCGGGAATGCTAATACCTGGACCGGTAAAAAGGGTTTGAAGGACGCCTGGGAAATGGCCCGTCTCGCCGCAGAAGCTTTGGGTATTCCAAAAAATCGTGTACTAGTTACATCTACCGGTGTTATCGCAAAGCCTCTCCCGATGGAAAAGATTAAAACAGGAATCAATAAAATCGCAAAACAACTTTCTCCCAATGGCGGCCATGCAGCTGCTCGGGCCATCATGACCACCGATACCCGACCCAAAGAGATTTCGATTAAAATTGGAAAGATCACCATTGGCGGCATCGCAAAAGGTTCTGGCATGATCGAACCCGGAATGGCCACCATGCACGCTTTTATTACAACGGATGCAATTATTGATAATGCTACTTTAAAGAAGATTTTGAAGGTAGCTGTTGATAAATCTTTTAATATGATCTCAGTTGATAATTGCATGTCCACGAGCGATTGCGTTTTTGCTTTGGCCAATGGGCTTTCTGGGTCTCGTGTCACGGGTCGCATGTTGCCGATATTTCAAAAGGCTTTCGAAGCAGTTTGCGTTTACCTGGCAAAAGAGATCGCCCGGGATGGCGAAGGTGCGACCAAATTATTGGAGGTCAGGGTAAAAGGTGCGAGGGACGAGGGAGATGCCCGAGAAGTGGCTAAGGCATTGGTTGGCAACTTTTTGCTTAAAGCTGCGGTTTACGGCAAGGATCGCAATGTCGGCCGGATCCTGCAGGCGGTTGGTTCAACCCGAGTGAAAGTAAATTGGAAGAAGTTTAAATTCAATTGGAAAATGGGAGAAAAAGAAGATATCATTTCGGTTGATCTGGCGGTGGGAAAAAGCACGGCCGTTGCCTGGGGCTGCGACCTGACCGAAGGGTACGTTAAGATCAACGCGAAGTATCACACTTAGATGTTCAAACATTTGATTGAAAGAGCTAATGTCGTTTTAGAGGCGCTGCCATACCTCCTAAAATTTCATCAGAAGGTAATTGTGATAAAGTATGGCGGAGCGGCAATGCAGGACGAAGAGCTGAAGCAAAGCGTCATGCAGGATGTCATATTGCTCAAAATGACCGGGATGAATCCGATCCTGGTCCACGGCGGTGGCCCCGAGATAAATAAACATCTCCGCCGAAAGGGGATCGAACCTAAGTTCGTCGGCGGCTATCGGGTGACCGACAAGGAAACGATGAAAATCGTCCAAAAAGTTTTGGGCGAAAAGATTAATCAACAAATAGTTTCATTAATAAAGAAGGCTGGCGGAAAAGCTAAAGGTTTTTACGGAAAAAAGGGAAGGGTTATCAAAGCCTTTAAATATTGGAAAAGAGACGAGCAAGGGAACAAGATCGATCTGGGTTTTACGGGACAGGTTGGCGGCATCCGCTATCGTTATTTAAATAAGTGGATGAAGCTTGGTTACATCCCGGTTTTGACTTCGATCGGGGTGGGGAAGCGAGGGGAAGTTTATAACATTAATGCCGATAAAGCGGCCGCCGCCATTGCCGCTTATTTGAAAGCCGAGAAGCTGATCCTTTTAACGGATGTGCTGGGGGTTTTGGATAATAAAGGGAAGCTGGTTTCCGAAGTAAATTCTTATCGAATTGGGAAAATGATCAAAACCGGCGCCATTTCCGGCGGCATGATTCCCAAAGTCAAATCCGGTTTGTATGCGCTGAAAAAAGGTGTAAAAACGGTCCACATTCTTGACGGAAGAATTCCCCATGCCATCCTGCTCGAGCTCTTCACCGACCATGGTATCGGGACCATGGTGGTTAAATAGAAGCGATTGCCTGCTCCAGCCGCACTTCGACTTTTTCTTTCCCCAGAATCTCTACCACATCATACATGGGCGGGGTTTCGATCCTTCCGGTCAAGGCGAGACGGCAGGGATGGATTATAACCCCAAGCTTAACGTTCATTTCTTTAGCCAGGTTTTTAAAAATTGGCTCGATGTTTTCTTTTGTAAACGGTTCTACTTTTCCCAGTCTTTCTTTAAGAGCGGCGAGGATGGTTTTTGAATTCTCTGGCTTGAAGTATTTTTCAACCCCCTTGGGATCGTATTCAAAATCATCTTTGAAGAAATAGGTGGAAAGGGGAATAATATCCGGGATTAAGACCAATCGATCATGGAAAACTTTTACGATTTTTGAAATATATTGATAATCATGGGTTCCATAAGCTTCGATCAGCAGCGGCTCACACAAATCAACCAGCCTTTCCGGCAGGATTTTTCGAATATATTGGCCGTTGAGCCAGTTTAATTTTTCCACATCAAAGATGGCGGGGTTTTTATTGACTCCTTCAAGCGAAAACTTTTCGATCAGCTCCCCCCTCGAAAAAATTTCCTGATCGCCACAGCCCCAGCTTAATTTAGCAATATAGTTAAGCATGGCTTCGGGAAGGTAGCCAATGTCCCGATAAGCAATGGCTGAAGTCGCTCCGTGCCGCTTCGACATCCGTGCTTTATCTTTTCCCAGAATCATGGGGATATGGGCGAATTTAGGCAGCTCCCAGCCAAAAGCCTGATAAAGTAAAATCTGTCGCGGGGTATTGGAAAGATGGTCGTCACCGCGGATGACATGAGTTATTTCCATCAGGTGATCATCTACTACACAAGCAAAGTTATAGGTGGGGAAGCCATCCGACTTTAAAATCACGAAATCGTCCAAAAGTTCATTTTTGAATACAACTTTACCGCGGACAATATCTTCCACTGTTGTATCTCCCACGGGCGGAAGCAGGAAACGAATCACCTTTGGCATACCGCTTTCAGCTTTTCTTTTTATTTCTTCCTCTGATAATTTTCGGCACGTGCCGTTATAGCGAGGAGCTTCATGGCGGGCTTCGGCTTCCGCTCGCCTTTGTGCCAGTTCCTCTGGAGTGCAAAAACAATAATAGGCTTTTCCTTCCTTAAGAAGTTGATGGGCGTACTTTTGATGGATTTCCACTCTTTCCGTCTGATAATAAGGACCGTGTTGGCCTCCCACATTTGGCCCTTCATCCCAATCCAAGCCTAACCACTCTAATCCGTTAAAAATAGCTTTATTCGCTTCGAGGGTGGAGCGTTCACGATCAGTATCCTCGATGCGAAGGATAAATTTCCCTTCCTGACTGCGGGCAAAAAGCCAGTTAAACAAAGCGGTGCGTGCGCCGCCAATATGCAGCGCCCCGGTAGGAGAGGGTGCAAAACGAACGCGAACCATATATAATGTAGTATAACATGAGGAGATGGTTAGTAGTTAGTGGGTTGGTTCTGTTGGTAGGGCACGCAGCCTTTGCCGAGGACATCGGAGATCTTATGATTAAGCGGGGGATGGGGGTGCGGGCGGCGGGTATGGGTGGGGCCTACACTGCCATAGCCAAGGATGCCAGCGCCATTTATTATAATCCGGCGGGGTTGGCTGAAAATGGATTCGGTTACACTTACGGCAGTTTGGATTCGCAACAGATTAATAATCAATTTAATTTTAGCCTGCTTAAGTTGGGATTTCTTGGCTATTCAGAGGGAAGCGTTAAAAATCCCAACGGAGATGAAATTACTTTATCTGCTTTTGGATTCGGCAATCGCTATGGTTGGCTTAATTGGGGTACTAACTATAAGAGTTTAGACTGGACGATTGCGGGCGTCAAAGCTAGTGGTTGGACGGCTGACATCGGATTTTTGATGCGCATAACACCTCAACTTAAGCTGGGAATGGTGGCGCAGGATGTTTTGACCACAAAATCACGAATGGTCCCGTCCTCCGGTCGATTTGGATTAAGCTATAAAGCATGGGGCGGACAGATAATTTTAGCGGCCGACGCTGAAATATATAAATCGGGACTGACCTGGGGCCATGCCGGGATTGAATCAAATGTTGTAAAAGGATTAGCGCTGCGCACCGGGATTGATCGCGGCGATCCCACCGCTGGCGTTTCCCTTGATTTTGCAGCCTTTTCTTTGGATTACGCGGTTCTTTTTCCGAAAGACGGGAAAAACCTCCAGCGCTTCGAAGCCGGCTTCGAAATCTTACCCGAAAAAGAAAGGCCTTTTTCTCTGATCAAGCCCAAAGAATTTGCCCTGATTGATATTAGTGGAGCGATCAAGGGCGGCTTGACTGAATATAGTTTCTTCGGAGGATTCCGCCCAGGATTAGATTCCATTTTGGAAACCATCCGGGCGGCTGAGAAGGATAATTCTATCGATGGTATTCTGTTTAGGATTGGAGGCTTTGAGGGCGGTCTGGGAGGGATGGCGGTGGTCCAGGAGATGCGTGCTGAACTTTTGCGCGCCAAAGATAAAGGGAAAAAGATCGTGGTTTACGTTGAGGGCTCGGCGCTGGGAGATGAGTATTATTTAGCTTCGGTGGCGGACAAAATTGTTGCCGCTCCCGGTTCTGTCATTGGTGGCTTCGGCAAGAGCATAGAAATTTATCGTTTTGCAGGTTTATTTAATAAACTGGGAATCGAGTGGCAGATTCTTTCGAGAGGCAAATATAAGACCGTTTTTGATTGGCTTTCACCGAAAATGAGCAAAGAACAGAAAGAAATGCTGGAAGGCCTGGTAGCGGATCTCTATCGACAAATGCTCACCGATATTTCCGAAAGCCGCAAAATAAAGATTGAAAAAATCAAAGAGATCGGTGACGGCATGATTTTCCCGGCCCGCCTGGCGGAGAAGATGGGATTAATTGATAAAGTTGGGTATTTAAGTGACGCATGCGCCTTGGCAGCTGAAATTGCCGGACATAAGGAAGAAGCAAAACTGGTCATGCCCAGCCTGATTGAGCCGGAAGAAGTTTTCTTTACCCAGGTCTTTGGAGTTGCCGTGATCGAGATCAACGGAGAGATTGTCACCGGGCCCAGCTTGCAAAACATCATCTTCGGCGGGAATTACGTCGGTTCGGATAAAATCGCCGGCGATATCCGCAAAGCCAGCGATGACCTTTTTGTGAAAGCGATCATCTTGAGGATCGATAGCCCGGGCGGATCGGCAATTGCGGCGGGGGAAATTTATCGGGCGCTCCAGTATGCACGACAAAAAAACAAAACCATTATTGCTTCCTTTGGCGGCATCGCTGCCTCCGGCGGCTACTACGTGGCAATGGGAGCCGACAAGATCGTGGCCGATCCTTCGACCATCACCGGGAGCATCGGGGTGCTGGGATATTTCCCGGTCTTTCAGGAGCTGATGAAAAAAACGGGGGTCACGGTGGAAGTGGTTAAAGAGGGCAGCCACGCCGATATGCTGGCGGGGATAAGGAGATTGACTTCGGTCGAAGTGATGGCAGTGGAAAGGGTGATGGATGAATCTTATAAAGAGTTCATCGATGTGGTGGTGGCGGGAAGGAAACTTTCTACTGTAGAAGTAGAAGCTGCAGCTCAGGGGAAAGTTTATACCGGGTCGCAGGCCTTGGACTTAAAGCTGGTAGACAAACTGGGCGGTTTTTACGATGCGATTGATCTGGCCAAAGCAGAAGCAAAAATTATGGGGGAACCGAGATTGATCTATTATCGTCAGGCGGCTCTATTTTTGCAAATAGGGCAGGGAGTTACTTCGGCTTTGGGGCTGTCTCCCTTGATCCAGAACCAGCGTAGCTCTGATTTGAACCTGCTATATAAATGATTTTTTCCGGATAAATCATCCCTAATTTTCCTTTGGCGGTTTTTTCTATATAAGATAAATTTTCTTCTCTGGAAACCAGGCTGCCCAAGGATCGATTTTGGCTGAGTAATTCATTAAGTTTCAACTTTAAATCGGTGATTTGGTATTTTAAACTTATATTCTGGGCGTAGAAAAAAAGATGGATGGCGGACAAAATTAAAAAAACGGTCAAAATAAATAATGCTCTTCGAAAATTCATATTTTTTCCGCGGCGCGAAGTTTGGCGCTTCCGGCCCTGGGATTTTTATCGGTTTCCTGTGCGGTGGGCCGGATCGGTTTTTTGGTCAGCGATTTAAGTATACCATCTTTTACAAAATCCCGAAAAGTATGTTTGACGATCCGGTCTTCCAGGGAATGATAGGAAATGACCACCATTCTTCCTCCGGGGCGAAGCAGGGCAATTGATTCTTTTAGAGCAATTCTTAGGTTTTCCATCTCAGAATTAACCGCGATGCGCAGCGCCTGGAAGATCCGCGTCACCGATTCCCTTTTTCGCCAGGTCGGAATCGCTTTTTCGATGAGTTCTTTCAATTTGAAAGTTGAATCGATCTTGCGAGATTTGATAACGGCCTGGGCAATTCTTCTTGCGAAGCGTTCTTCACCGTATTCCCAAAAGATTCTTTCCAGCTCTTTGACGGGATAATTGTTAACAATTTCACCAGCCGTAAGTTTTTGACTTTGGTCCATTCGCATATCCAGCGGGCCGTCCTTTTGCAGGCTAAACCCCCGGGAAGCCTCGTTAATTTGATAGGAAGAGACGCCGAGATCGAACAAAATTCCGTCCACTTTGCTTTTTACATGCTTTTTGATATTAGAAAAGTTATCGTGGATGTAAATTATATCATCATATTTTGAAAGCTTTTGCTTTGCAAATTCAATGGCATCTAAATCCCGATCCATGCCGATAATTTTGAGTTTTGTCCCGATGGAATCGGGATGAATTTTGAGTTTATCGGTGTGTCCTCCTCCGCCCAGGGTGCAGTCGATAAAAACTTTGCCGGACGCTGGATTTAAGTATTCCAAGACCTTATCGGATAAAACGGGCGTGTGTTGATAAGGTATGGCCAGCATGTTAATATTATACACCATGGACTTTCGACAGGCTCAGTCTAAAATCCTCGATGATATTGTCTTCAACAAACGTCAGGAAGTTACCGCACTAAAGGTCAGATTAAATGTTCAAAAAGTAAATAAGTTAATTAAGGAACTGCCGCGTCCGCGTAATTTTCTTAAAGCCTTTCATAAAAACCGGATTTCCCTGATCGCCGAAATAAAAAAAGCTTCTCCCTCAGCCGGAGTTATAGTTGAAAAGTTTAATCCCACCTACCTGGCTAAAGTTTACGAAGAAAGCGGCGCGGCGGCTCTCTCGGTATTGACGGATGAAAAGTATTTCCAGGGCAAAATTGAATATTTAAAACAGGCAAAAGATGCAACCACCATTCCGGTCCTGCGCAAAGACTTTATCATTGACGAATCGCAGATCTATGAAGCTCGAGTCGGCGGAGCAGATGCCGTTCTTTTGATCGTAAGGATTTTATCTGACGAGCAGCTGGAGTCCTTTATGGATCTGGCAGGATCTTTGAAGATGAAATGTCTGGTCGAAGTACATGATGAAGCGGAGCTGGAAAGGGCATTGAAAACCGAGGCGGAGATCATCGGCATCAATAATCGCGACCTGGATTCTTTCGAAGTTGATTTTCAAACCACCATAAGGTTGATGGACAAATATCCGGAACTCAAGGAAAAGACGGTGGTTTCAGAGAGCGGGATTCATTCTTCCGAGCAGGTGAAAGCATTAAAAGAAAAAGGCGTTTCCGCGGTTTTGGTCGGGGAAAGCCTGTTAAAAAGTACCGATATCGGGGAAAAAATAAGGGAGTTGATGGCATGAAAAGGTTATGTGTCTTAGTCTCTATGTTTTTATGTTTGGGGATGACTAAAACAGTGCTCGCAATGGGCGAAGTTCCCACGACAACCGAAGTGGTTACTCCTTCGATCGAATATTCCCGCGAATTCGGCCTGCCGGGTTCGGGGGAGCGGCAGTTCTACTATCCTCAGGATGTCAAAGTGGCCCTGGTGGGAGATCTGGAGACCGGGATCGGGAATATCTTTGTTGCTGACACCGGGAATAACCGGGTTCAGCGGCTCGACCAAGACGGCGGTTTTGTTTACCAATTTGGAGGCTTCGGCACTGATCCCGGAAAATTTAACACGCCGGTGGGAATTGCCGTGGATTTCAATTACCGCCTCTATGTTTCTGAAAAAGACAATAATCGTATTCAACTTTTTGATATCCGCGGCAATTACTTAAATCAGGTGGCGACGGGAGAAATTGGGTTCCGCCCCCTGCAGGAACCGGCCGGGATAGACGTTGATTCACTCGGCTATCTTTATGTTGCCGACTCAAGGAATGACCGGGTGTTAAAGCTTGATGGATCCGGCCAGCTTTTAGGTGAGATCGGGGGTTTTGGGATAGGGGCAGGTTTTTTTGATCATCCCACCGATGTGGCGGTTGATCGCGACCGCTATATTTACGTAGCTGATACCGGTAACAGCCGAATACAGAAGTTTGATATCGACGGCAGGCCGGTCCTTTCATTCGGGGCGATGGGAAGTGACGCGGGTCAATTGTTCATGCCGCGGGGAATCGCGGTCGATGATAAATTGGTTTATGTTTCGGACAGCGGTAATCATCGGATCTGTATTTTCAGTAAAAAGGGAAAATTTATTTTGGCTTTTGGGGGCAAAGGTTTTGGCAAAGGGGAGTTCAATGATCCAAGGGGGATCAGTTTAGGCAGGAAAGGGTTGGTTTATGTTGCGGACAGCGGGAACCATCGGATCCAGGAATTGAAGGTTAAATATTAGGAGGGTAGCATCGATGGCAGACTGCATCTTTTGCAAAGTCGCAGCCAAAGAGATACCGAGCAGCGTGGTTTATGAAGACGATCGCATTTTGGCCTTTGATGATATTGCGCCGCAGGCACCCATTCATGTTTTAGTTATTCCAAAGGAACATTCCATTTCGATCACAGATTTAAACAACTATTCGATCATCGGCCATATTTATAAAGTGATAAAAGAGATTGCTTCTCAAAAGGGCCTGGATAAAACCGGCTTTAGAGTGGTGCTTAATCACGGCAGGGCGGCCGGACAGGCAGTGCCTCACCTTCATTTTCACCTGCTGGGCGGCCGCGATTTCTCCTGGCCGCCGGGCTAAACCAGCTGCGCATAAAGATCATAATCGAATGAGGATACGGGCCTGCTATTTGATCAAATCATCAACGGTTTTGCCCATTGCTTTAGCAATTTTTATGACGGTCGAGAGCTTGACATCCTTTTTATGCTCAAAAATAATGTTTCCCAGGGTGGAGTAAGGGATGCCGGCTTTTTTCGCTAATTCATAGAGTGATTTATGCCAGCATTTGCGAATATTTTTAGACAATTTTTTGATTAGCGTCATCAAGCGAAGTATATCAAGGGACAAAAAGTTGACAATATAACGCTTTGGCGTTACAATCGGACATAGTTGATGTTATCTGGCTTATGATATACTACGGGTAAATGGGGGTGATAAAGATGGATAAACCGGCGGTGCTGGTGGTTGATGACGATGTTGATATCGCTGATGATATTGCGGCTGTTTTAGAACGAACCGGCAAATATAACGTACTTAAAGCCAATTCAGGACACGAGGCAATTAAGATTATCGAAGAAAAGAATCAAGGCATATTTAATCCAGATCGGGTGAAGCTGATCCTGCTTGATATCAGAATGCCTGATCTGGATGGCATCGAAACCTTGCAAAGAATTCATCAAATTGATGAAAATATAAGAGCAATCATGGTCACTGCCTATGACGTGGATGAATATTGGATCGATTCCGTTTTTATATATGGGGCCATCGCTTATATACTCAAGCCCCACCGAGCGGACGATTTACTCCATAAAATTGAAGAACATTTCAAAGGCAGGGCAAAGGTCTTAAGGACCCAAACTATGCATGAATATATCTTGGGCCGAAATAAGAGGAGTTCTACGAAAGAGCCGGCAGAATAATTGTAAACTTTGTGCCTTTTCCGGGTGTGCTTTCGGCGGTGATCGTCCCACGATGTTTATTAACGATGATATCGTGGCAAATTGACAAACCAAACCCCATTCTATCTTTTATTTTCCCGAATTTGGTAGTATAAAATGGCTCGAATACTTTTGGAAGATCCTCTTTGGATATCCCGATACCTGTATCCTCAATTTCAATTTTTACCAGCCCGCCTTCTTTTTGCAATCGTATGCGAAGTTCCCCGCCTTTTTCGGACATTGCATCGTAGGCATTGGTAAATAAATTGATAAACACGCGTTCCAGTTCATTTTTGTCTCCGATTATCGGCGGGAGCGGGTTATAATCTTTTACAATTTTGATTTCCTTTTTAAAAGGCATAAATCTAAGTGCGCTTTCAACCGGGTCTTTAATGTCAATTTCCTGCGGTTTATAATGCGGCGGCTGGCTTAAAGTCTGCATGGTGTTGACAACCTTCTCTATCTGATCGCTTCTTTCAGATATAAGACTGGCGGACTCTCGAACATACCCGGTGTTTTCAGCATTGTCATTTATTTCTCTTGCCCGGGAAGAGATAATTGTCAATGGATTCCTGATCTCATGCGCCACTTCGGCTATTATCCTTCCGAGGGAAGAAAGGCGCTGGGCGCGTTCTAATTGTATTTCGGCTTCGTGGAGTTTTTGCTGATTGGCATCGAAATCCTGCTTGATTTTTTCGTAAGGACGAATACGGTCTAGAATAACAAGAATTTGTACCTGTAATGTCCGAAATAATCTTAAATCTTTTTCATCATATGGATCTTCGGAAATCTTTTCTCCCAATTGGAGCACTCCTTCCAGACCTTCGGATGACTTAAAAGGAATTTCAACCAGCTTTCCTGTCCGGCTAATCTCTCTAATCTGAGGGAATTCTTGACCGGTTAGAATATCAACCTTCTTGATTTTGATGGCATTCTTCAGCTCTTCTGCAACCATCTTAAAGGCTTCTTCTTTCTCCAGGACCGGCACTAATTTCTCGGCAATACTAATCATAACTTTACTTGGATCATACCAGCCAGTGATCCATTTCTCTTCTAAGGGTGTTTGAATAAATTCTCGCAACCGATGAGTTGCAAAGGCCCAGAAGAGAGCAAGAATTGCATTCGTTGCCATCGCTAATGATACCGACATTCTTATCGCGTTCAACCCTATAAAAGAAGCAACCAGGAGTCCTCCGGCAACTCCGTAGGCTAAGCTTCGGCTAATGACAACGCGGATGTCCATAAGTTCGTGTTTGGTGATGGCGTAGGTAATTATGGAAACAAGAAACAATGAGTTATAAGGACCGACCCAAATGTATTTGTAATTTCCCAATAAAATTAGGTAAAGATTAAAATAAGTGCCAACAATGCTCGTTAATAAAGTTCCCCAAAATATATATGTTAGCTGGGTTTTCAGTTTGCCGCTAGATGTTAACATTGAATCGAATATCCTAAATAATGCATAAATTATATAGACTGAAAAGTAAATTCCGAATAGAGGATAGATATCCCCCAGAATACTCTCTTTTCCCCATGGCCTGATTACTATATCTTTTATAAACATATTTGGGACAAATACTAAGATTAGGATGAAAAGATTTGGCAGATGCAATGATACTTTCCCGAGCTTATTTAAATTCCCGCCGGTTAAAAGAATTGAAAAATGTAAAAATGTGCTCGCAATCAATCCTGCGGTGAAAATAAATTCCCTGTTCCAAAACAGAGCCTGAGCCGAGTCGCCCGTAAGCCTGAACATTAGAATCCCAAGGGTCCAAAATCCAACCGACAAAGTTGAAACGGCAAAAGCGATGTCGCGCTCTTTTTTTAAAGATTTATACATAATCAGGGAGGCCAAATAAATATCTAGGAAGAAAATCAAAACCAGGGAAGCATTAATTAACTGATCTTCTGTCATAATTTATTTATGATTAAGAAAAGGTTCATTTTTGTCTCTTCTTCATACATAATTTCTATTTTTTTATTATCTTTAATTCTTTCAGTTAACCTTAACATCTTGGTCTCATCTCTGCGATTTATATACCATTCTCCAAGAATTTCGCTATAAGCTCTATGTCTATCTTCTGAAGAAACATTCCCAATGATTAACTTGCCATTTTGTTTGAGTTTTTTATAAAGAATTTCTATCATCTTGGCTGCGATTTTATCGCTAAAATAGTCTATCAATCCTGAAGAATATATTAAATCCTGGTCATCAAACAAAAGCTCAAGTTTGTCATATTTTAAAAGGTTATGGATATTCGCATTTTTATAGTTTATGTTAAATCTAAAGTTATGCTTTTCTTCCAGAGATTGAACTTTTTCTTTAACATAATCCAGTGCCAAGATTTCAAAATCAAGGCAGGTAAAGATTGCGTTTCTTGCTAATGGGTTTTCGTTTAAGATCTCAATAATTTCTACGGCTGGGCCAGAAGCAATACTTGTAATTTTAGGAGTGTCGATCCTCTCTAGAACGTCGTTTATGTGTTTTTTGTAAAATTCTTTTCTATTGTGATTGGCGCGCGCCGCGGGCACATTCATAGAATATCTATGAATAAACTTGGCAAAAGTTGACTCGCCTTCATATCCATTTTCATAAAGGTAAATCATTACCACGAAGTCACCCGCGTAACCCAACGGTTTTTCATATACTCTCTTGTTATAGGGAGAAACTTCAAAGAAGGGGACTAATTCTTTTTGATAAAATCTGCGGTGCCTTTGTATTTCTTCTTCCGAAAAATCCTGGGCCAGAGGCCATATTTTGAAAAAGTGCTCGTCTATGATATTGAATGCTTCCGATTTGTGCTTTTCAATAAAATCGACTTGCTGGTGTTCACTTGGACGCGTTCGGTCAAATTCATCACATTGTTCTTTTATCTTATTTAAGTAAGATTTTATCTCTAAGGTTAAATCAACAAATTCATGATTATAAATTTCTTGGATATTCATATTTTATTAGTTGCTATCAGGCTAGAATTCTACCACTTTATCCCCACTAAAACAAAAAAATTTCACCGTATTCAAAAAAGGCTTAAGGAGGAAATATTCATTTAATCAGAGGATTTCTTTCCAGCTCGTTCTTATATTTATAGTTGTCATATTCTTGAGTTTCTATCTTGTAATTAAAAATAGATCTGAAATATTCATCAACGCTTTTTTCTTTCTTTAGGCCCCTTCCCAATTGGATAAAGAGAGCGCCTCCTTCAACGTAAAAGTTCCCTGTGATATTTTTCGCTTCGCCTTTATAAAAAAGAAAAGCAAGCCAGAAACAGATAAAAAAGTAAAGAAAAAAAATACCGGGTTTTCAGGTTAACTTTGTCTTTGAGATAAGAAATCAATCCCAGCACAAAGATTACAGCGATTATCGATAAAGTCAAAATATACGGCATCATTTTATATTGCTTTACCGGTCAAAATTTTTGTCATACAATGATAACATACAGAGGGGGACAATTCCATAAATGGCAAAGATTGCAATACGACCTGTTAAATTTAAAGAAATTGACGTGCTGCTTAGAATAGAACAAGCTGCCTGGCAGGAAAAAGCCGCGACAAAAGAGATGCTTCTTTCGAGAATGGATGTGTTCCCGGAAGGAGTATTCTGCGCCGTTAAAGAAGGAAGGATCCAAGGGTTTGCGGTGAATCAAATAATTAATTACGCAAAAATTGCTAAAGACAGCTTGACCTGGGCATTGCTAACTGATAATGGCTTTATGCGTAAATCCCATGACCACAACGGAGATTCTCTCTATGGGGTCAGTATTAGCGTGCCGCCATATGTAGACGACAAAAATGTAGCATCAAAATTATATGAACATGGAGGGAAATTGGCGATTAAACACAACTTAAAAAAGGTTTATGTTGGCAGCCGTATCCCCTCTTACCACAAATATGCAGAGAACATGAGCGTAGATGAATATGTTTTTGGGAAATCAAAAACCGGAAGAATTCTCGACCCGGAACTTGCTCTTTATATGAAAATGGGATTAAAAATCGAAAAAATTATCCCGGACTTTTTTACCGATCCTGAAAGTTTAAATTATGGTGTTCTGGTATCCTGGGAGAATCCTTTCTATCGTTTTACAAAAAATTCAAAACTGTTAGCCGGGATATTGAGCGCCGTATTTAGATTGTAATTAACTGAAATTTTGCCTGGATTGTTCTGACAATCAGACGGGAAACTTCTTTATGGGCATTTTCAGGTATCTGCTAAAAGATAAGTATTCATATACGGACCGTATTTTCGATCCGCTGGAAGGCAGACCAATCTGCAGATGGGTGCTGATGCTGCCGGGAGCCGGCTGTTCATGGGCAAAACAGAAAAGCGGCGGCTGTCATATGTGCGGCTTCAAACATGAAACCAGAAAATACACCTTTGGATTTCGTTTTCCTTCGTTTATTTTCTCAAGATTATTAATCGAAGGATACGAAATGGTTAAAGATAAAAAGCCCGCGCTGCTGGCGGTTTTTAACGGAGGCAGTTTTCTCAATGACAGAGAAATTCCGTCGGCCTTTCAGGTTGAGATTTGCAGACGAATCAGGGGCATTGATTCAATTAAAAAGCTTCTGATTGAATCCAGGCCGGAATATATTACGGCGGGAAAAATAAAGCTGCTTATCTCACAACTTGGGGAAAAGAGGCTCATCGTTGGAATTGGCCTTGAGTGCGCTTCTGATGAGATTAGAAAAAGAAGTATAAACAAAGGTTTTACTGCTCAAAATTATGAGAAAGCTGTTATGGCTTTAAAAGCTAACGGGGCACAGGTTTTGACTTATATCTTTTTGAAGCCGATATATCTAAGCGAGAGAGAAGCGATAGAAGAAGCGGTTGAATCGGCGCGATATGCATTTTCTGTCGGATCCGATTTTGTTATATTTAATTCGGCTCTGGTGCAAAAAGGGACCAGAATGGAAGAGCTCTATCTGAAAGGAGAATTTACTCCGCCCTGGTTATGGAGTGTGGTAGAAGTCGCAAAACGCGCTCATAATCTTGGGCCAATACGAATCGGAGATTTTAACGACGAACCGTCACCAATTGCCGGGCCTAAAAACTGCGCTAGATGCACTCCTCTTTTAATTGAACTATTTAAGAAATACAAAGAGTCAAACGATGTGACTGTATTTGAAGGCGTCAATTGTGATTGTAAAAAAGACTGGGAAAAAGTTGCTTAGTCGTGTTGCTGAATTATTCGCTCCTTTTCTCCTTTTTCCATTCTTCTTTTTTATTAATATGTTTTTCAAAAGTCTCAAGCACCATTTTACCTTCTTCCTGGAGCCCCTTAAAAAATCTGTCAACTGTTTCAATTAGTTCTTCAAATTTGAAAGGTTTCTTAATGTAATTGATCACAAATCCGGAAGTGGAACGATCCCATTTTTCTTCATCTTCATATGCCGTAAGCATCGTTATCCCGATATCGGGTCCGTAATCCTTGCGAACTTTTTCCAGAAATTGCAGCCCGTCCATTTCAGGCATTTTTATGTCCAGAATGATCACTTTAATGCGGTTTCCGCCCAGACCCAGAAGAATCTTATTTTTTGCAAGATGACTCAATGCTTCTTTCGCGGAATAGGCTGCTATGGTTTCGTATCTGTCGGTATTTTTGATTTTTCGTGCAATTTCATCGGCGATTCCCCTATCGTCATCCACTACCATAATCAAAGGTATATCCATAACATTCCCCCCCCTTTACAATAAAAATTATCCCACGCCCAAAACTTAATATCAAGTCAAATCCTTTCTGGCTTTTTCACGATAAACAAGCGCCGCAGTGAAATTTTCGTCAAAATATCGCGATATATATTAGTAAAGCCTGATAGATCTCTTGGAGAGACAAAATGAAATTAGACGATAAAATACGCAGCAGAAAGATTGCTTACCTTCTCAAAAGAGAACCATCTCTTGCTTTTGAACTTGCCTTGTTATACTACATCCTTGCTAAGCGAAGAACCGCCGAAGATAAAATCAAAGACGCCTGCCTTAAATCATTATGCTGGTTAAAGAAGGCAGAAATAAATATTCCAGAAGATATTAAACAATTAGATTCTTCCGTACAACTGGAAAGAATCGAAAAGATGCTGGTTGATAACAAGGCCAAGGCCTGCCCTTGGGCAGGCACGTTGGTGCGCGCTTACTGTTTAGCTTCGGCATAAACAGTTTTGGTCCTCCGAAGCTCCGAGCTTGTCGAGGAGCGGAGGAGGACACTAAGGCATTGACGGGCTTGTCTCGAGCGACCCCGAGTACCGAGTGAAGTCGAGGTATCGAGGGGGAGTCGAGAGAGTCCGTTTTTTATTGCCTGTCTGCTGGTTTACCCGCCGGAGGTGGGCAGGCAGGGGTGTCGAAAATTCGTCACTTTAGCTTTGCTTGAGCGTGGCAATAAAATTGCTAATATTGATGTAAGGAAATGGGTGATGAATATAAAATGTGGGAGATTGAAAAAGGGAGAAATTTCGTGCTAAAATATAGGCATTCAAACTGGAGGCGCACCGCGATGTTCCTCCGTTTCACCATTAAACCTCACGAGGGAAACCTTCTTTCGAAGGCCTGCTGGGAAACTGTTGTATCAAAAACTCTTGCGAAATTTCACCCGAAACTTGTCGATATAATAAAAGGAGTTGCTTAGATGACTAAGAAAATAATAGTGTTTTTAACTTTTATTCTTTTTATAACGCTTTTTTCTCCTTCTTTTGCTTCTACCCTGAGACTTATGGCCATGGGAGATATGCAGGGGATTGTGGAGGACGAGTCGGATTACCAATTTGATATCACGAGCTTTGATTTCAAACAAAATAAAAATTTGTCCGTTGAATATTTTAATACCTATTTCAGCAATTATTTTCCTCAAAACGACGTTCCCTCAAACTTAATTTATGATTTAGAAAGAAAGGGCGCAGAAGACCAATATCGGCTCAATGCTTTTTATCCAATAGATTCAAATCTCGCAGTCGGGATAGGCTACAGTAAGGCAACCAGAGATTTCCGCTCTTCTTATATAAACAGCAACGGAGACGCGCAAACTCTCAAACGCGTCGGCAACACCGAAATGAAAGGAATCATTGTAGGATATGCTTTAACCGATTGGTCTAATCTTGGATTGGCTTATGACGATAATGTTGTGAATGATGATTACACTGGTACCGAGGCGAGCAGAGAAGGAGTATTTGCAAGCGAGAACAGTAATTTTAGCGGGTTGTCTTACGGAATAAAATTGTATAATCCTTCATTCTGGTTTAATCTCACGATGGGAGACATAAAGAACACCAATTTGACTTCACAGGTGATTTCAACCACTGAGGTTTATCGAAGCTCCGGTCCGGGAAGGATGAGTTTACTGGTAGGCGGCAAGTTGCTTGATGGGAAAGTCAGGATAAATTATGGGGGTTTTGGGAAGAAAATTGGCTATGGAACTCAAATGAGATCTCTGCTTGGGACGCAAATAAAGCCAATCGATGAATTAACACTGGGATTTGGTTACACCTACGATCTTAATACATCCCAGTATTTCGATTTCTATAATTTGGCTTCCAGAATCGGCGTTGAATCCGCTTTGCCGCGATTAGGGGCACTAAAATTTAGAGGTGGTTTAATAAACAGGTCGTGTGAAATTCGAGGAGCTTTTTGGGGCCTCGGTAGAAGTACAACGAATTTCCAGGATTATACTTTTGGAGCGGGATATGATTGGGGAAAGATAAAATTCGACTTTGCCTACAAAAATTATCAGGACGTTTCGGGTTCCGGAATTAACTGGCTCACGACCTCCACCCCTTTAAATTTTGATTATGTTCCATCCTTCAGCAATGAAAGGAGCTCAATTTATGTTTTTTCGGTGGACTATGAGATATAAATCATTTTCATTGTTGATTATTTTGTCAATAGTTTTATTATTAACTGGCTGTAGCAGAAATGTCGACTTAAGTCGGCAGAGCGAATTAAAAATTAAAAGCAATCTATTATTTGTTTGTAATGCCGGTTCTGATTATGTCTCGGTTATCGACGCAGATAATAACACTGTTTACGCATCTTTCGAAGCCAGGCAACCCTGGGGTATTACTTTCAGCAGAGACAGAAAAAGAGGCTACGCAACTTGCGTTGGAAGCGGCCAGCTAAAAGTTATCAATGGCTATAATTTTATACCGATTGATTATATAAATGTTGGGTTAAGTTCTCCTGTCGGAGTGATAGTTAATTCTTCTTTAGATCGAGCCTATGTTGTTCGTTATGCTTTTGATTCTTTGCTTATAGTTGATCTAAACAGAAGTGATTGGGCTGGAGAAATTACTTTAGGGGATGGACCACAATGGGCGGTAATTTCAACGGATGAATCTAAAGTTTACGTAGTAAATACTAAATCTGATACTCTATCGGTTGTTGATCTTGCCGCTGGCGATGTTTCAAAGTCTATTCCTTTGCCATATTATTCCTATGGCGTAACCCGCAGTCCCCACGATCATAAAATTTACGTTGCAAGTTTTGCAACCATTTCTATTATTGATCCTGCTAACGATAACTTAGAAGAAAATATTGTTGTGGGTGGTGGGGCTAAATCTTGGATTGAATTTAGTAATGTGAGCAATCACGCTTATATCTCTGATTTAAGTTATGACAAGGTGATAGTGTACGATCTCGGCAGTAGAGAAGTTATCCAGGAAATCCCAGTAGACGACGGTCCCCACTGCATGGTTAGAAATGGCGATGGCTCTAAAATATATGTTTCCTGTGCTTATTCTGATACTGTTGATGTCATTAATACAATGACAAATACTGTTGAAGCTAAGATATCAGTTGGGAATACCCCTATAGGATTGTATTTTCGGGATTGATCTTTTTGTATTTTGGGCGAAATTTCTTCCAAAAGTTGACGATATATATTTAGTGAATCCGAACTGACGGCAAACGGCTGACAGCTTACAGCCAAAAAAAGCCGTTAGTTGTAAGCGAGTCCCGACAAAGACGGGACGAGCGAGCTGTCCCGGTTACCATAATATTTATAGTGCTCCGGGATCCCGACATTTCGTCGGGATAAGTTGTTAGTTAATAAAGAAAGGAGACGCAGAGATGTCTAGAAAAATAATAATTGGTTCGATTGCCGTTGCTTTAATCCTTGTGGTGGGGGTTGGGGGTTATTATATTTTATGTCAGAAACCTCAAATTGCTATTCGCCAAAGAAACGATGCCACTCAATCAGTGGTAATTAAAAAGATTATTGGTTATGTTCAGAAAGAAAGCATTGTCTCAAGCAAAATAAAAGAAAAAATTATTAGTCAGATAAATAAAAGCATAAAACAGTCAGATATAGTATTAGTCCCATTCAAAGAAGAATATGACACCAATTATCCTGAAACTTATATTACCATTTCTATAATAAATTTCACCGATAAAGATTATTTAGTAGAAGTTGGATATGAGGGGGGAGAAGGGAAAAGTGATTTAAAAGAAGAAAAGAAAGAATATGAAAAGCTAAAAATCGGTAGTTATAAATCAGGAGGCATTGATATTTTAGGGCATCGGTTTTATCCATTTTGGGTTAGAAACATTAACGATATGAAATTTGAAATTCAAGATGTTTTCTTTCCTCCAAGTGGCGCTATTTCAAGGCATTACCTTACTTTCACCAACAATAGTGAAACTCATAGAAGAATCCAAATGACTCTTTTTTTAGGTATTGATAGTGCTGATTACGTTAAAATTGACGAAAAAAATGATAATCAAGTAAATTACACTGAAAAGGGGAAAAGATTAATAAGCAATTTTGAGGATTTGATAATAGAAATAATAAATAAATGCAATTTAAAGTAAAACCGTGCCATTTTTGGTGTTAGTTAAATGAAAAATAAATTATTTATAATTGTTTGGATAATATTTGTATTGCTATTAT
>Ga0315279_10000878_pt1 | contig 53907 bp, 33 predicted proteins | sample YL17G06_20_MG_FD_203694 | JGI IMG/M metagenome (GOLD analysis project Ga0315279, IMG submission 203694) | Sediment microbial communities from Yellowstone Lake, YNP, Wyoming, USA - YL17G06_20 | ecosystem: Environmental > Aquatic > Freshwater > Lake > Sediment | place: USA: Wyoming | collected... | reverse complement strand
TCCGGTTCTCGACGACCTACTGGCCGCCGTGTGGAACCACTTCAACCTCTGGTCAAGAGCAAATGAGAGCTTGCGCCGCTTATGCGCAATTACTTAAGACGCTGTGTATAGATGCCAGCAGGTGCAGCAATGATCTTCCCTCGGCCGGCGCCATGCCGCCGGCCTCCCAAGGAAGCCCGGCAAGTTCCAGGTAAGTCGGCGCGAGGTCGGAGAAGCTTACAAACGTCTCCACAATGCGGCCCGGTGAATCGATCCCCGCAGGCCACATCATGGCCATCGGTAGATGGTTCGCCGCATGGTAGGCTTGCCCTTTGACCCGGGGAAACGGCATACCGTTGTCGGCTGTAACAACGACAACGGTGTTATGCAGCCTTCCTTGCTTTTCGAGCAGATCTAGCATGCGGGCCAAATGACCGTCGAAATGCTCTATCTCGTAGGCGTAGTCCAGCATATCCGTAAGCACAGTCTCGTTGTCCGGCCAATAGCTTGGCACTTTCTCAATCTGTTTCGGATTCTTCCCGCCCAACCTGATGCCCGTGCCGTACTCGTAGGGCCTGTGTGGTTCAAAACCGCCATACCAGAAACAGAACGGTAAATCCTCGGGCGTGTCATTTATGAAGTCGGCAAAATTCGCGGCGTAATCTGTTTGGGATATACATCGCGTGGGCGGCGCCAGCTTGCGTTCCTGGTAAGGCAAGCCCGTCATTAACCGCGGGCTTCCAGAGGCATCCAGCGCTATGCCCGGGGCCCATCCCTTGCCCGTGTACCCCACCCGGTACCCCGCTTGCGCAAGGACTTCCGTATACACTCTAAACTTGCTCGGAAAGTAGCACCAGTGGTTGGCGGCCGCCTCAAGCTGCCATGAGTTGCGCCCCATGAGCAGACACGAACGCGACGGTGCGCACTTGGCGTTGCACGTAAACGCGTTCGTGAAAAGTATGCCTTCTGATGCCACTCGATCGAACCCAGGGGTCTTTACCCACGTACACCCGTAGGCTCCCATATGGGGAAACGAAGCGTCGTCTGCCACGGCAAAAAGAATATTGGGCCGATTGTCCACAACCCCCTCCTTTCCTGCGGGCATAACACCTGCCGAAGCGGCGTAAACGCCCAAACACGCCAGAAACGAACGGCGCGACAACGTATCCGGTTCTCCGGACCTCGTCTCCGGGTTCTCCTGTCTGGCGGAAGCCGGATGCAGAAGAGCTGCTGCGCTCACGCGACCGTCTCGTCCGATCATTCTACCCGTCACCCAGGTTGAATTGGCGTTTCAAACCGACAAAGACTCATCTACTCCATCTTGTCTCATATAGTCTATGCCACGACGTTTGTCAATCTCCGCAGCCCCGCGCTTGGGTTTATGTTCTAAGCGCAACGTGAGGCGGGAGGGCGAGAGGCCCGGAAGTGCGGTTGAAGATGATAGAAACATCGTAGAGGACATCCGGTATCCTTCGAGTGCCAACACGGAAGAGCCGGAAGGAGCCATCTACGATGTCGTAAGTTCATCTTAGCGCAGTTGAGCGAGGTCAGATCCAGGCGTTGTTAGGCGACCTCCATCCTGAGGCGATGGTGATTAGCACAGTGTTCGGCGAGGCCGAAGTGGTGCCCCAGACTCTGGACTTCGCCCGTGACGAAGCCCCTCTGCCTCAGTTCATGAACGGCATGTTTTCGTATTCGTTGTGGTGGGTCATCATCCATCGTGACTGGTATCTCTTCCACGGCAATATGGACTATCTTCAGAAGCAGCGGGATTACCTGCTTGCCCTGCTCGACCTCATGAACGGTTACGACGAAAGCAACCTACCCGCAGGGTTTCTGGACTGGCCCACTTCGCCCCACGAAGAGGCCGTCCAGTCGGGCCTTTGTGCACTCGTCTCAATGGCGTTTCGCGCAGGTGGGCAGCTTTGCAGAGCGCTGAATGAGGACTCGACGCGTCTACTCTGTGAAGCCGCAGCCACTCGCTGGGCAGAGCGCAATGTGTTTCACTGCGGCATCAAGACCACCGCGGCACTTATGGCACTGGCCGGCATGCTTCCCGCCGGGAAGGCCAACTCTGAAGTGCTCGCCAGCGATCCCCTTCGCGACATATCCACCTTCTACGGCTACTATGTGCTACAGGCCCGCGCGCAGGCAGCCGACCACCAAGGATGCCTTGATGTGATTCGGCGGTACTGGGGCGCCATGCTCGACTTCGGCGCTACGACATTCTGGGAGGATTTCAATCTGGACTGGACCCACAACGCGGCGCGTATCGACGAGCTTGTGCCGCCCGGGAAGTGCGATATCCATGCGGATTTCGGCGTATACTGCTACAAGGGATTGCGTCATAGTCTGTGTCATGGCTGGGCCGCGGGGCCCTCGGCGTGGCTCAGTGAGCATGTTCTCGGGTTCCGTCCTTTGGCGCCGGGTTGTCGACAAATCCTTATAGATCCGCATCTGGCCGACCTGCAATGGGCGAGAGGTTCGTTCCCCGCGCCGGAAGGTGTTGTACGCGTGTCTCACAAACGCCTTGAAAACGGCAGGATAGAGACGGAAGTCAGTGCTCCCGAGACAGTCAAGGTGGTTACGAACTGCCCGTAGGATGACTGTGATTCCCGAGTATTCGTTCTTGTTGATGGGCAAGGACTCACGTTTTGCAGAGGAAGTGAAGGAACCAATTCGAACGATCTCCTCGATGAATCCGGGCCCGTCGGGGCCTTCCTCAAAGAGGATCGTCTATCATACGGCCCACCATCGCTGGAACAGCAGAGCCTTATGAACTCGCGCCAGCAGAGATGGTCGTCTATCCTATGAATTAGGAGACGCACATGGACTTCAGTGACGAGAAGTGGACGTGCGATCGCAGACGCTTTCTAACGCGTTTAGCATGCGGCGCGGCCATGGTCAGTAGTGGGAGAGCGCTTGCCCAAAAGGCGGCACCCCTTCCCGAAAAACAGCAACGGATAGGAGGAGCAAGCATGAACGCTATTCGTGGTTTCCTTGACTCGGCGACACTTGATAAGGGGACCGTCGACCGCTTTCTTGACCCGAAAGAGCCGAACTGGGCGACATTTGACCCCGAGGTAGGCTACACGCTGCGCAACAGCATCGTGCGAGACGGCCTCGATGATTCGTACACGATAGGCCGCTATGCCGAAGGCCGGCCCCCCGGAATGCGCGAACGCCTCTTAATCAATTACGCGGATCGCAAGTGCCGCATCAACACCTATGGGAACAGCTTCACGATGTGCCACCAAGTGAGCGACGGTGAAACATGGCAGGAATACCTTGCCGCCCACCTGGGCGAACCGATTCGGAATTTCGGAGTAGGGGGATATGGCGTCTATCAGGCGTACCGCCGCATGATCCGCACTGAGAAGACGGATTTGGGCACGCCTTACGTAATCCTGAATATCTGGGGGATTGACGACCACTTACGCAGCATCGACTCCTGGCGCGGCCTTCGTTGCTTGGAATGGCTTCGGGATCCAAGACACGCCACCATGTTCCACTCGAATCCTTGGGTTCACGTGCGAATTGATCCTGAGACGGGCGCCCTTGTAGAACTCGAGAACCTCTGTCCCACTCCGGAATCCCTGTACCGCTTGTGCGACAAGGAATTCGTTTATGAACACTTCAAGAATGATATTGCACTGCAAATGTTCTTGGGACAACGACCGGGCGTCGATGTGAATACGGGTCCCATGAAGAAGCTGGCCGAGACCCTCGGTGTGAAAGCCGATTTCGACTCCGATGCCAATAGATGCCGAGCGATCGCCGAGCTTTACCGCGCGTACGGCCTGCGCGCCAGCATGCACATAATCGACAAGGCGCAAGCGTTCGTCGAGAACGCAGGAAAGAAACTCATGGTGCTCTTGAGCTTTCAGGACAATCATGTAGCCGACGAGTGCGCCGACCGCCCCCGGCCCGACCAACCCTTTGTGGATTTTCTGACGGAGAGGAAGATCTTGTTCGTGGACATCCTGCGCAAGCACAAGGATGACTATGCCGTGTTCAAGCTGACCCCTGATGAGTATATACGCCGTTATTTCATCGGCCACTACAGTCCCAAAGGCAATCATTTCTTCGCATTTGCCATCAAAGACGACATCGTGAACTGGCTGGATCCGAAGCCGCTCACGTATCGGGCGGGTGGCAGCGCTATACGCTTCGACAACTATCTTCAGTCGCCATGAGGCATCACATACGATCACGCGCATCGGGCACGGCGCTCCTTGCCCTTGCAGCATGGTGCGCGGCGCTTGCGCCAGTAAGGGACGCGTCAGCCATGGAGTTCAAAATCCCGCGAATCTCGGGTGAGTATATCAACGTGTACAAACCCGCGGGCGGTGTTTTTCCAGGTCCCTCGGCCGGGCAGTTGAAGGCGGACCGTCACTATGGCAAATGGGTGGCTAACGATCATTGCTTTGTCAAGGACGGCCAAGGGCGATGGCACGTTTTCGGGATCACACATCCCGAATCGGATTTGGAAAACGTTCACGCAGGGGAATACCAGTTGTTCCACGCCCTGGCGCCCAAAGGGAGCCTGAGAAACGTGCTACGCGAGGGCAGCTGGAAGGACCAGCCCAAGGTTCTCACAGCAAACCAGCGTCAGGGCGAGATGCCCGAGATTCACGCGCCCTTCATCGTTCAAGACAATGGCATTTACCATATGATCTACGGTCCATCGCCCCTGCGCCGCGCTACCTCCACAAACCTATATGACTGGACACCGTGCGGCCCCCTGGCCAACTCGCTCGTCACGCGCGACCCACACCTATTCCTCTTGAACGGTGTCTGGCACGTCCTCACATGCGGTGTCGCCGACGTCCGTATAGCCTCTCTTGATCGTTTCTCCGCGTGTGGCGAGTCGCGTATCATCCTCACGATGAAAAACGGTGTTGACCCCGAATCCCCCACACTTATACGGCACGATGGAACCTTCTACCTCTTCGTCTGCGACTGGAACAAAGTATGGGACAAGAAGAGCCTTCAGGGGGCGTATCAGCATATCACCCGAGTGTATCAATCGGACGATCCCTTCAACTTCGACGTCAACCGAGAGATCACTCAGATCAAGGCGCATGCCGCTGAGGTAATCCGGGAAGACGACTCACAAGGAGACAGCGATCTCGACTGGTTTATCTCAAGTGTCGAGTGGCCTTACCGTGGGATCAGTATTGTCCCGCTTGAGTGGTGCAATGAACCCAGCGCGGAATGAGAATACATTTCTGTGCCCTATGTTTACTCCGCGGGACCAGAACACACACTTTTATGCCCGCGTTCTCGCGACAAACCGCCGTCTGGCTGGCGCTCGTATTTGTCGCTACCTCCGTGCTAGCATGTCGAAGGCATCCTGGGGAGATCAACGTGTTTTCCTTTCGGTCATAGCGAGGCATCGGGAGGATATCAAGTATGGCATCCAAGACAGGCAAACTGAATCTGTGCGCTGAACTGCGTGCCCTGGGTGGTCAACGGGTACACGAAGGAGTCAACCTTCAGCAAATCGTGTTCCCCCTCGGAGGAATAGGCACGGGGTTCGTCGGTCTCACGGGCATCGGGGGGCTCCGGCACGTCTCAATCGCGAACCGGCCCAACTATGCGCGCACCTATCCATTCACGTTCCCGCTCATCTACGCCAAGGAGCACGGCAAATCTCCAGTCGCACGAGTATTGCGCGCGCCGCAAAGTCCACCATACGGCATCGAGGATGACAACCTTCCGCATCTGTGCCTCGAAGGCGCTCCCCACATGGACAGCGCCACGTTTCGGGGCGAGTACCCGTTTGCGTGGATCGACTTCGCGTCGAAGAAGCTCCCGGTCAAGGTATCGCTCGAGGCCTACAACCCGTTCATCCCGAGCGACCCGGACGCTTCCGGCTATCCCGCCGCCATCCTTCGTTACACCCTCAAGAACTCCCGCCGCGCCAAAGTGGACGTGACCTTGGCGTGGTCCTTTTACAACTGTATCGGCGAGCCGTCCGATGACGTGAAACATCCCGGCACCCGTGTGCTTGCGCCGACCCTCGGGCGCAACGTCAACGAGTACCGCCAGCAGATGGGGCTTCAGGGCCTTCTCATGCGCTCGGAGAAGTGGGGGCCCGACAGCCCGCGTTTCGGGTCCATCGCGCTCACGACCCCCGAAAAGCGCGTCACGATCCAACGCTACTGGAAGTTGACCCCGTCCGCGTCCTTGGCCCCCCACGAAATGTGGGATGTGTTCGCGACAACCGGTCGCTTCAAAGACGAGGACTGCGGACCGACGCCGGAGGGAATGAGCAGTCCCGGCATCCTTGGGGCGCGAATCACGCTTGATCCCGGCGAGACCCGGACCGTCACATTCTATCTCACGTGGTACTTTCCGAACTTTGAGAAGTACTGGGACCCCGATCCGTCCGCCGCTTCGTGTTGCACGGACGACTCGTGCAAGGCCCAAGGCAAGCCGATATGGAAGAACTACTACGCGGGCCTGTTCGACGACGCCTTCGACGTAGCGCTGAAGCTGCACAAGAAGGAACCGCGCCTGTACGCCGATACGCGCGCCTTCCACAAGGCCATGTTCAGCAGCACTTTCCCGCCACAGGCGCTCTACGGCATCACGTCGCAGATGGCCATTCTAAAGACCACCACCGCAATCCGTCTGCCCGACGGCAGTTTCTACGCCTTCGAGGGTTGCACGCCCGGCGCCGGCTGCTGCGAAGGTTCGTGCACCCATGTCTGGAACTACCAGCAGGCCCTTCCGTTCCTCTTCCCGAGCCTCGAACGGTCGATGCACTCACTCGAATACCAGCACAGTATGCGCGACAAGGGCAGCATGTGTTTCCGGATTCAACTCCCTGTCGGACGCGCACCCAATGACTTCCACGCGTGCGTGGACGGGCAACTCGGCGGCATCATCAAGGCCTACCGCGACTGGAAGATTTCCGGAGACGACGCCTGGCTCGAATCGCTTTGGCCCGATCTCAAGAAGTCGCTCGAATTCGCATGGGTAGACTGGGACCCTGACAAGGACGGCGTCATTGATGGCGTCCAGCACAACACGTACGATATCGAGTTCCAAGGCCCGAACCCGCTCTCGTCATTCTTCTACTTCGGCGCGCTCGAAGCCGCTGCGCGGATGGCGGATCATTTCAACGAACCCGACAAGGCCGCCGAGTACCGCGCCATTCACGAACGCGGGCGCGCGTGGGTGGCCGCGAACCTATGGAACGGCGAGTACTACGAACAGCAGTACGACCCCGAAAAGGCACCCATGTTCCAGTTCGGCAAAGGGTGTATCTCCGACGCCCTGCTGGGCCAATGGATCGCGCGGCTCTCCGGCATCGGCTATCTGGACGACCCCAAGCGCATCAAGACTACGCTCCGATCGATCGTTAAGCACAACTGGCGCGCCGACCTCAGCGAGCACGTGTGCCCCATATTCCTCGTGTGCGCCCTTTACGATGAAGCCGGTCTGATCGCCTGCACATGGCCGCGCGGTGGCAAACCCAAGACGCCCTTCCTCTACTTCGACGAAGTCTGGAGCGGCATCGAATACCAGGTCGCCAGCCACTGCATCATGGAAGGACTCGTGGACGAGGGGCTGCGCATCGCAAAAGGCGTGTGGGACCGCTACGACGGCCATCGACGCAACCCCTGGGACCAGTACGAGTGTTGCGGCGGCCACCACTACTCGCGGGTCATGTCCTCCTACGGACTCCTCCTCGCCCTGTCCGGCTTCACTTTCGACAAAGGAACCGGACAGCTCGGCTTTGCGCCACCGATTCACAAGGAAGCCTTCCGCACTTTCTGGTCGCTCGACGGCGTCTGGGGGACCTACGAACAGGCGGCCAGCGCGAAACGGCGCACCGCGACCATAAGCGTCCTCCGGGGCAACACGATACTGCGGGAACTGCACCTGCAGGATTTTGCCGGATCAAAGACAGTCCGTGCAGTCCTGAACACGACACTCAGTACGAAAGCGCTCGACGCCACGGTGGGCGCCGACGGTTCCGTCCAGCTGAAACGCCCATTGACCCTAAAAGCCGGAGCCAACCTGACCCTAGAGTTCCGCCGATAGAAGCACGAGAGAAACCTTGCAGAGGCGATTTGCAGGCTGTAAACCTGTGGTTATTGAGAATTCGTCCCTATTGCTGGTCTGTGTCCTGAACACATGATCAGGAGCATATGAGGTCGCCGGTTTGAATCCGGCCCCGCTATACGCTTACCAGGTTGAACGTTTACACGATGTACGAAGCCGCAAAGTTCGATTCAATTAGAAGGCCAATGGGGAATAGCGCGTCATGTCAATGCTAGTGCCTGTCATGGTTCTATGTCTGAGCAATGTCAACCTTCTCGAGAATGCCAGTTTTGACTCGGGCTTCAACTCGTGGGGAAACTGGAGCTTTCAAAGTGGTATGTCGAGAAGCACCGTGGACGGAGGTCTGGGGCATGGCACCGCGGCGGAGTTCTTCGTAGACCCGGCGCATGTAGACATTGTTGGAAAAGACGTGACGACCATCTGGCCTTACCTCTATCAGTACGCGTCCCCCGCCGTCCCCGGAGAGATCTACGAATTCAATGGGCAGTCCATTCAGGACGTGACCCAAGGCGGCGTAGGGATCATGCTGAACCTCGTCTTTCAGGACAGCTCCGGGCAACAGATTTACGCGACCGACGTTCGCAACAACATCGAGAACGAGTGGGTGGATATGAAAGTCATTGGCGAGGCGCCCGTGGGCACGAGTCGCGTTATGGCCCGCGTGTTGTTCAACGCCAAAGGCACAGGACTGGTCGACAACCTTAGTCTCTACAAGGTCGCCGGCCCCCTGATGGATTCCCCTAGTGGGCCGGTGGCGTTATACGTTACTGACGAAATCGCGTGTCAGTCGCTGGTTGGGTTCGGCGCCGAGGACAATGGGTACTTTTACAACAACAAGAACATGTCGTTGTGCAACCCAAGCTTCGACCCGGTGACCAACCCAAATCACTTGGCAGGCGATGTCGCAGTCCGAGAGGGCCGAATCCAATACCTCGATCTGGACTGGATTCGGATGTTTTTCAACTACGAGGACTTCCTCCCGGCCGCCAAGAGCGAGTTCGCCTTCAACTCGCCCGGCAACGCAGAAGGATGGACGAGCGTAGGGCCGGGAATCACCTCACCCTTGGTATCCAATGGCACGGTGTCTCTGAACTACGTGTACGCCGATCCCTTCGATCCCTATCTCGTCGGGCCCAATGGAATGGAAATCGACGCGGCGAGACAGCACTACCTCGTGCTGGACCTAAACCTGACGGCTTCCGACAATTCCCCGGTGCCTTTTGAATTCTTTTTCTCAACGGGCGCCGGGTTTTCAGGCTCCCTGCGTACCACGTTCAACGTCACGCCGAACCTGGGAATGCAGCGCGTGGTGGTGGACCTTGCTCAGGCGATGCCCGCAACGTGGACGGGCACGGTCACTCAATACAGAATCGACCCGGGCTACATCCGGGACAGGTTGGTGGGTTATTCGTGTTCCATCGACTTCATCGGTGTGGTCACCGACCCCAGCGCCGTTCCGGCTAGCGCCTTCACCTTTGATAAGGATGGTGACACCGAGGGCTGGCAAAGCATAGGCCCGGGGGCCACCTCGACTACCGCGACCAATGGGACGCTCAACGTGGACTATGTAACTTCGGGCTCGTTTGACCCGTACCTTTGCAGTCCCCGCGGACTCCACATCGATACCAGCCTGAAACACTACCTGGTAATGGACTTGAACCTGAGCGCGGCGGACAATACGCCCGAACTCTTCCAGTTCTTCTTCTCCACCGGCGCTCCCATGTCAGAAACCCTGAGCTACAGGTTCTATGTCACGCCGAACCAGGGGATGCAGCGCGTCACGATAGACCTCGCGCAGGCCATTCCGGCCGTCTGGACGGGCACGGTGGACCAAATCCGAATCGATCCCGGCGGCGTGACGAACCTACTGGTGGGACATTCGTGTGCCTTCGACCTTATCGCCATCGTGAGCGATCCCTCGCGCGCCGAACCCGATCCACCCGCCTACCGGTGGACCAGCAGCAACATGGAAAGCCATTACCGCAGTCTGCAGGACTGGCAGGACGCAGGGGCAGCCGTCGACGTTACGCTTTGCGAGTGGGGACTGAATCTTGCCTCTTTCTATAGCGATACCGCGACTGTCGCCAAATACAACGCAGACCTGATGAAGCACCTTATCGTCGATAAGGGCTTTACGTGCGTAAAGTATTGGACGGCCGCCAACGAACCCAATCACTATGTGGTCAGCGGCAGAGTGCAGAGTTTCGACGCCTGGACCGATCTTCATGAATCGGTCAAAGGGTGGTTGGATCATTACGGGCTGGCCGTGAAGATCGTGGGCAGCGACGATGCGGAAGGCCCCGTCTGGTTCAGAAAATGCCTGAACGACCCGAGGCATTCCGCGTTGGTGGACGTGTATTCATCACACCGGTATCCGTTTTACAACCAGCAGCATGCGAAGCCACTTTGCCTCGACTATCTCATGTCAATACTGCAAAGCGGGCCCGCGCCCAAACCGTTTGTGCTCGCCGAATACGGATTCCACGATGAACGCAGCGGCCCCCCCCAGTTTCCCGGTCAGCAATCAAGCAATCCGCTGCAGACGGAGTACCCCTACGCCGTATGGACCTCCGATATGCTGATTACGGGCATGAACCGTGGGCTCGCGGGCGGAGACATCTGGACGCTGTTCGACTCCTGGTACCTGGAAGGCAGTGAGGCATTTCCCGACTTCCACGGCTGCTGGGGCTACAAAAACATCCCCAACCAGCCGGATTGGGAGGTGTATCCCGTCTATCATGCCCTGGCGGCCTTCGGGAGATTCACCGAACCGGGTGACAAGGTATACAAAACCTTATCGGCCTACCCGGACTTCATAAACGGAGTCGTCGTCTCCGACGCCACGGACCAAAGGCAAACCCTCCTCTGGGTCAATCCCAGTGGCCAAGACGTGGATGTCGTCGTCAACGGGAGAGACATTAAGCGCCTCTGCGTGATGGATCAACACAACATTTCCGGTGACCGGGACACGGGGAAGTTTACCGACGGCCCTCTCCACGAATTCCACGCGCCTGCCATGAGTTTCGGCTATGCGCAGTTCATCGAGCCGATGAACGTTGCGTTGCACAGTGCCGCCCCCGACGCGGTTAATGACGGGATCATCGTAAGCGTCACGCTAAGCGAGCCGAGCGCTTCTTTCGGAGCCGAGGACATAAGTACGTCGAACGCCACTGTCCAAGGATTCACAGGCACTGGCACCGCCTACAGCTTTCTGCTGGTACCGGATCATCAAGGATCATTCTCGTGTTGGGTCCCGGCGGGGACGCTCTCCGACATCTACGGCAATGCAAATCTCGCCGATTCCAATACAATCTCGCGAACGTACGACAACCAGTCGCCAGCGGCGTCTTTGAGCGCGGACGAATCCGTCACGCAGGCGGCGCCCGTTCATTTCGCCGCCACCTTCAATGAGCCTGTAATAGGTTTTGCGCAAGTCGACATTGCGGTTCAGGGCGGCGCAGTAAGTGGCTTCTCGGGCACGGGTGCCGACTACGCCCTGTGGATTCAACCCAACCAAGCCGGGTTGGTCCACGTCCAGATTCCAGCCGGGTCGGCGAACGATGCCGCGGGTAACGTGAACACACCCGCTTCCATCACGATTCTGTACAATCCGGACCGGACGATGGATATAGACGGCGACGGAATTCTGGATAGCGTCGAAGGGCTCGACGATCCCGACAGCGACGGTCTGCCCAACTGCCTCGACACAGACAGCGACGGGGACGGCGTCAGCGACAGGATAGAACACGCTTTGGGAAGCAAGCCCTACGATCCCCTCGACCCGACGGACGTGCCCGCGGCAGGTCTTGGCGGGCTGACCTTCCTGATGATTACCGTGATCATCTACGCAGCTGTTCGTCGTGTCCGTTCCGCTTAGACGGTATTGCCGCTTTGTCGTTCCGGAATATTCGTCCTTGTTGCCTGGTCGATCTTGCCGGGGGCTGGGCATACGGTATCAATGGGTGTACGGTCGATTCACTGGTTGTCAACAAAGAAGCCGTCCATCTCAAGGTCCGTACCGAGTTAGAATGGAACAGGCCCGCAAGGATCGTGGTGCGGAATGCCCCCGAAGGCCGAAGCTTTGGGGTTGTGATAAACGGTCGCGAAGCGGGCAGGTTTGATACCTCCGCCCTTTCAAAAGGCATAGACGCTCCCTCGCTGTAGCTCCAAACATCGCCGCCTCGGAAGCTCGGCTTCGAAGCGTCGTGCAGATTCAGGCAGTAGTTCGCAATTAAATGCGTCATTCGGGTCAGTTTTGCCGAAGGATGGGTTCCTTTGAAGATGCGGGGCAAAGTTTCGCTTCACCCGCACATTATTAGGGGTCACGCTTTGAACTTCCGTCCTTCATCGAGCATGGCAAGGTAGTTGTCCACGGGAATGTAGTTGGCGACACTGTTGCCAGTTCCGACACAGTAGCCGCCACCAGGCTGGCATTTCTCAAGGGTATCGCGGACTCGTGTGCGGACTTCGGATTCACTGGCACGACAGAGAAAATCGAGGTCGATTCCACCCAAAAGCGCAATGTCTTTGCCATAGGTGCTCTTGAGCTCGCGTACGTCTTCGATGGTATCTTCGTACGAATGCTTGCCATCAATTCTCACATCATCGATAAGGTCGTCCATGATATCGCTCAGATTGCCACAAGAGTGCAGGATATAGGCGCGCCCCGCGTCGTGTGCAATCTTGGCAGTGCCTTTGTGGCCAGGCAACACGTACTCACGCATGTCGTCAGGGCTTACCAGTAGCCCCCCGCGGAATCCCATGTCGTCGCTACCCCAGAGCACCTTGACTTTGTCGAACTGCACAAGCAGCCTGGCGGCCGCGTCGGACAGTTCGGTAACCTTCTGGGTAATTGCATCCACAAGATCTCGCTTTTCGCAAAGAGCCACGCAAAACGTTTCATAGCCCATGAGCCAGCACAGGAATTCGGCGTAGTGCGCCACACCCATTCCGACAACGCACATGTTGTCAGGCAGGTGCTTCTCAAACCACTCCAGGTTCCGCGACGTAAACTCTCCCGGACTGGGCCAAGGGTATTTCTCGAACTCTTCCCACGTCGTGATCGGCCCCTTATGCTCTTCCATAAACCCGCGTCCGCCAGCCCGGGTGAGTTCTGTCGCAGAATCCTGCGTGGTCGTGCTCTTGAAAGTCAGGATGACACTCTCAGGCCCACAGTGAACAAAATCATAGCCGAGGAACGACTGAGCAGCCAATTCGCGCTTGGCTTCGTAGTACGGGTCGTCCGGGCGAAGCCCATCGAGCACGCCATAGCGCTGCAGAATGGCTTCCTGGACTTCCCGGTCCAGAAACAACTCAATGTAGTGCGCCCGTTTGGGCGTCCCGCGACGAAGGATGGTGTCCACAAAACCCCGCCAATCCGGAGTGACGTCTACGGAAAAAGGACTCTTCATTACGATTTCTCCCACATGTTGTTCCCCGTGTACGGTACACTAGCATATCCGCACCGGGCGGAAGCAAACCGTTACCGCGGAGCGAAACGGGCATTTCGAGACCGTCTCTCCGTGCTGGGACAGACTCCGTGCGTTTCAGTCAGCATGGTAGGATTCGTGCTGCCCGGTTGATTGGAGGCACTTCCTTCGCCAAACCGAAGTCTGAAGTCAGATCCAGGTTACGGGGCAGCCTTTTCTACGACAAGCCCACTTGACATCCCCTCCTTCTTGCTCCATCGTCTTCTTGAGGTACATACGGGATACATGACAGGGCCACTTCAGGTCATGAGAGCCAAGCTCACAGAGAAGCTGATCAAGTCGCTTCAGCCGCAGGCCAAACGGTACGATGTCTATGACGAAGTCCTTCGGGGCCTCTTGCTGCGCGTCGAGAGCGGGGAGACGAAGACCTACTATTTGAAGTACCGCACGGCGACGAGGGCACAGCACATGCTGAAGCTGGGCCGGACGACGGACATCACGTTGGCAGAAGCCCGCGAAGAGGGGAAGCGCAAGCGAGGGGAGATTGCCTTGGGCAAGGATCCGGCCCAGGAACGGAGGAAGCAACGGCAGGGCCTTACGTTGGAGACGTTTCTGGAAGACGGCTACGAGTAGCGGGGGCCGGATTCGAACCGGCGACCTTTGGGTTATGAGCACAACCGAATGGATTTCCCCTAACCCATTAGTTCGCAGTAAGTTGCAGCAACAGCAACCATTTAGCGCCACGAGCCTTTGAAACACATGTTATACATGTTCAACATGTTCTTCAAATCTTAGGGTACAGTTTAGGGTACAGAACTGTGGCACCTTTGTGATGCACTTGCCCTGAGAACGACCTCTCCGATCGCCTCCCTGACACTTCAGAGAACCCTGGGAGTACCAAAACATAGGCTGCCTATAGTACCATGTATTTTCGCGCCTTCGGGCTGGACTGGCGCTTCAGAAGGAAACGCTATGGATCGCCTCTTTTTCTCGCTCCTGGCTTTGGCTCTGCAATGGTTTCGACCCCGGTACAACGCCCAGCTTCAACTCCTGGCGGCGCAGATTCGGATTCTGCGCTCCCGCATCGACGTCAGCCGTATTGTACCAACTCCGCAAGAGAAAGCGGAGCTTCTCCGTCTTGGCGCGTTGGTTGGTCACGGCGTCAGTGAGGTCATGCACGTGGTTCAGCCAAAAACGTATCGGCGATGGGTTCGGCAATCCAGATGCGGCATCGTCTTCAAACCATCTGGCCGACCGCGGATTCCGATGGCAACCGCGAATCTTGTCCTGCGCATGGCGGAGGAGAACCTTCGCTGGGGATACTGGAGGATTGTCGGCGAACTCAAGAAGCTCGGCATTCGCATTGGGACGACAACGGTGAAACAAATCTTGCGGGGTTCCGGCATTCATCCGGTTCCGGACAAGGCATTCAAGAAGCCCGCCGTTCCTTGGACGACATTCGTCCACGCGCATATGGAGACCATGGTCGGGTACAATTTCTTCACGAAACGCATTTACACCCTCCGGGGCGTCCTGACTGCCTATGTCTTTGTCTTCATTCATTTCGGTAGTCGCAAGGTCTACTGCAGCCTGGCAGCATTCAATCCGATCGGCGACTGGGTCATGCAACAAACGCGCAACGCCAACATGTTACTCGACGAAACGGGCGTGAAACCACGTTTCACCATTCGTGACCGCGACCGAAAATCTCTCGTCGACCTCAGGACCGTACTGCAAGGCGAGATCATCAAGAGCATGAAACAGCCGGTGGTGTAACCCCGGCTTGAACGCGCCACAGCCACGATACGGGAGCTTTGCCGGAAAGATCGAAAGGAAAACGAATGCTCCTAATTTTACTTTTGTCCAGCCTGTTGGCTGTCCAGGACGCGGAAGCCCCTTTTCCCCGTGTCACGAACTGTTACGGGGGGAAATTCATGCCCTTCATGAGCCGCGCTGATATCGAGGAGGCCTCGCGGATCGATTTGCACATCGGCGGGACTTGGTGCGATTGGTCGCATAAGAATCAAGTCGGCCTGTTCCACGAACGCATTGCCGCTGGGCGGAAACTGAATCCGTACCTGCGCGTTCTCGAGTTTTCCGTGTCCGCCCCCTATGCCTATCCGGGCGACGCAACCTTTCCGAAGGACGGCTGGCTCCTGCAACCGAACGGCCGGTTTGTGGACGGCTGGCCAGGCACCCGCATGATCAACTTGCTCAAGGGAGACGTAGTGGACTGGCTCGTCTCGCAGTGCGTCCGCTCGGTCAAAGAACGGGGTTTCGATGGTACGTTCATCGACTGCATGATGCCTCGGTTCGACTGGTGGGCCTGCAACATCGAGTCGCAGGAAGATTACGCCATCGATGCAGACGAGAACGGCAAGCCCGATGACCGGAAATGGCTTGACGAGCAGTGGGCCAAGGCCAAGGGGAAACTGGTGGAGCGCGTGCGCGAGGCCGTGGGTCCCGATGCGTTGTTCATGTTGAACGACGGCGAGAGCGACTGGGAGCGCGTTCTAGACCGGTATCTGTATTGGACCGAGAAATGCCGGAAGCCCACCGTAACCGCTATCGTCAGCAGTTCGGGGATAGAGCCGCCCTTCGAAGCGCCAACGCGCCTGAATGTAGCCGAGCAGACGGCGCTGCTTGAGAAGGGAAAAGCCCTGGTTCAGCGAATGCGCTTCGGGTTGACCACCACGCTGATGGGTGACGGATACTTCGCCTATGACCTGCATACCCGCTGGCGCGGACAGCGCTGGTGGTATCCTGAATATGACGCCCCGCTGGGGTATCCGAAAGGGCCCGCAATACGCCGGCCCGACGGCGCTTGGCAGCGGGACTACGACGGCGGCTCGGTGATCGTGAACCCCACGTTTCTCGACAAACAGGTCGTCTTCGATGACCTGATACGCGACGTGAGCAGCGGCAAGATAGATCGCCGTTTCCTGATTCCGATCCAAGACGGCCGCATCTTCCTTCCCGCGAACGAAGCTTCGCGGCCAGGCACGTTGCCCGAACCTGAGCCGGCTTTCCTCATCGACGGCAAGGAACCCGTCGTATCGCGCGACGATCGCATCCTCATGAGACTGGGCGGCGCTGCGGCGGTCTTCGAAAACACCGGTCGGCTGCGCAGCTTCACTACCGGGAAGGATGAACTGGCGGGCGATGTGCGCGTCTTCATCACAGGTGCGGGCCAGTGGAAGGACTTCGCCTATGAAGCGGTCGAGCACCGGGTTGAATCCGACGGGACGCTTGTTTTCACAAATCGGCGCGTACATGCCGGCCCAACGTTGGCCTGTGAGACCCGAGTGAGCCCGGTCGAGAACGGACTGCGCATTTCCAGCACGTTGCGTGCGCTTACTGACGGCGACGTTCACGAGGCGCGGCAGCAAGTGGATTTTGGCATTCGCCGCTACGCCGGAGGCCGCTATCAATTCGCGAAGTCGTCAGGCCCCATTCCCGCCGAGCCCGGGGATGGACGGATCGCGGGTCCATTCGAGCGCATCAAACTAGATGCATCCTCGAATCCCGGCATCGAGGTCGCTTTTTCAGGCAATGCCATGCTGCAGGACGAGCGCCCCTGGGGCGGCACCGAATACCGCGCGGTCATGTCGTTCATCCGGGACACCCACTTCAAGAAGGGCGATTCCTGGACACTTGAAGTTACACTGAAAACGGCCCGCTGAGGAAAATACGACATGGCAATCTGGAATTCTCCGAAGATTCACAATACCGCTTGGCCGCTTCACCGACCCATTCGCGCTCTCGCGGCCGTTGCGTTGATTCTTGGGTCCGGCTCCATAGGAGGAGGTGTCTCCGTGCAAAGAAATGCTGTGGGTGCAGCGAACGAGGAGGTCATTTACGCGCAGGAATTCGGCGCCGTCGGCGACGGAAAGACAGACGACGGCCCGGCCATCCGGGAAGCATTGGTGGCGGCACGAGAGGTCGGTGCAGGCTGCCGGCTGGTGCTGGGGCCGAAGACTTACCGGTTGTTGCCGCAGGCGCCGGGCGCGTGCTGCCTTCCGGTGTTCGGCCAGGATCGGTTCGTGCTGGACGGCCAGGGGGCAAAGCTGGTCATCGGCGACCCGAGGGCGAGCGTCGTGCTGTTCTTACGGTGCACTGACTCCACCGCCCGGGACTTCTCCATCGACTATGACCCCCTTCCGTTCACGTGGGGCGTGATCACGGGCGTGAACGCCGCCGAAGGTTGGTTCGACCTTCAATTGGCGGAGGGCCAGCCGTCGCTCGAAGAGTCCTTCTTCCTCACGTCGGATAACAGGTGGGGTATGGTCTACGACGCAACGCGGCGCATCGTGAAGCCCGGCGCACGGGACCACATGATGATTGAACGCTGGGAGAAGTTGGGCGCTGGAGAACGCACGTTCCGCATGTTCGCGGAGGAGAAGTATCGCGAAATGCTGCCCAAACTCGCGCCGGGGGACCGGTTCGTCCATCTGGCAAGGAACAAGGGGTCGGACGCACTGAGCTTCATAGAGTGTGTGCGGTGTCTCGTCGAGGACGTGGTGATCCACAGCAGCCCGGGACTGGCCGCCGGAAGCGCCCACTGCGACGCCATGACGTTTCGCCGGTTCCAGGTGCGTCACAAGCCGGGCGAACAGCGCCTGCTGACAACCGACGCCGACGGCGTTCATTGCCACCAGAACCTGTCCGGGCCGCTGATCGAAGACTGCTTCTTCGAGGGCATGGCGGACGACTCGCTGAACATTTACTCGCCGCCGAGCGTCGTGCTCGAGGTGCTTTCCCCGACTGAGATGATCGTGACGCGGAGCGCACGAATCCGGCGGGGCCATCGCGTGCAGATTCTGGATCCGCAGACGGGCCGGATTCGCGCAACGGTGCGGGTCGTCGTGGCCAGGCCCATTGCACAGGCTCGTTTCCGACTCGTTGTAGATCCGCCCGTCCCGGACGTCCACGCGGGCACTGACTCGACCAATGGCGATACTCTGTACGACCTCGACGTATCCGGCGAAGGCTACATCATCCGCAACAACACGATGCGGGAGTATCGCGGCCGCGGGATGCTCCTGCAGGCGGGCCGGGGCCTTGTGGAAGGCAACCGGCTCGAGGATATTTGCGACCCTGGCATAGTGATCACTCATTCCCCTGGGTGGCCGGAGGGTCCGGTTCCTTCTGACGTCACGGTGCGGAATAACACCCTCGTCGGCCTGGCCTATGCCGGTAACGGGGCTTACTACGGCGACGGCGCCATCCGGGTCTGCGGTGAGAAATACCCCTATAATGTGGCCGACGCCCGGGAGGTCCACGGCATCCGTATCGAGGGGAACACTATCCAACGCTGGGGCGCTTCCGCCATCGCGGTCTGTGCGGCGCGCGACGTAGTCATTCGCGACAACACGCTCGTGGACGAACCGCCGCTCGGACCCGTGGCCGTTCCGCCGGTGGGAATCTACTTGGAGAATTGCGCCGAGGTTACGGTGGACGGGCTGCACATCAAACCTTCCCGGCCCGAACTTGCCGGGGCGGTCAGAATCGGGCCAAAGGTTGAGCAAAGCTCCCTCGTGGTGCGAAACGTCACATTTGAGGGCGGCTCAGGCATACCCGTGGTGGCACCCGAGAAATGATTTTGATATCCTCGGCGTGCGGAGAAGCGGGATTTTGTCTTGACAACTCTCTGGCGGGTTGATAGCTTGTAATCGATTACAGCAAGTGATTCAGGCGCGATGAGACCTCTGGGCAATTCGGGCTGCTGCGTTCCAGTTCTCACCGTCTATCATCAACAATGTTTCAGGTTTTCCTCTGCTGGGACGAGAGGTCCGTCGTGGCACGTGCATGGGCAAAGGAAGGGTAACATGAAGGCTTTGATGTGCTGGACGGCGATTCTCATGATGGGGTCCTCGCCTGTTTGGGCGGCGATGGGGGCGGCGGACAAGCGCCTCGATACGGACGACGCCGGACAGAACTCGTCGTGCCTGCCCCAGATGGCCTGCGATGAGCATGGACGCATTCATGTTGTCTGGCAGGATTACCGGGGACCGTCGTGGACCGTGTACTATCGCGTGTCGGCGGACCTTGGCCGTCACTGGCCGCGTCCCGACACCCAAATTAGCACCTGGGGCAACGCCGAGAATCCTCGGATTGCCATTGACGGTGAGGGAAGCGTGTACGTTGCGTGGGAGGCCTTCGAGGCCGCAGGCGAGAACCGGATCAACACCAATAGCTCGACCGACTTCGGACTAACTTGGCAGGAAGTCGAGAAAACCCTCAATACCGAACGGGTGTCTGCAGTACAACCAGCCATTGCGTGCAGCCCCGGCGGACACGCCTATGTAGTCTGGTTCGAGTATGTGGACGGCAGCGATGCCTTGCTTCTCAGCGCCTCTCATGACTACGGCGCGACATGGTCCGCGCCGGCACGAGTGGACACGCATTCTCCGGGCGCGTCATGGGTCGCTTCGCCGCTTCTGGCCGCAGATGACGGAGGGCGCGTGTACCTGGTCTACCTAGACATGAGCGCCGGCCCGGCCGATGTCATGTTCCGGCGGTCCGTTGACCGGGGCGCCACCTGGGAACCGCCGGTGCGGCTCAACTCCAGCTACAATCCGATATTCCCATCGTTGGCGGCCGACAATGCGGGCCGGATTCACGTCATCTGGACCACAAGCGCATATATTCTGACGAATCACTCGACGGATTTCGGCGCGTCGTGGCTCCCCGCGGAAGTTCAGGTGGATGCGAACCCCTCGGTGAACGTAACCGCGATACCGGACATCAGCATCGATCCATCCGGGAACGCCTATGCGGTCTATTTCTACCGTCAAGCGACCGACCAGGGGTTCGACACATACGCAAACGTCAGCACGGACAACGGAAATACCTGGGGAGCGGAGCGCCGGCTTGCTACAGGCCCCGCGGTCGTTTGGGCGTGGGCCATTCCGCAGGTCGCGTGCGATGCCGGCCATGGGTTCGCGTGTTGGAGTGATGCGCGCAACGGCTACTTCGACATTTACTTTTCCGAGACAGCCGACCTGGGCGCCACCTGGAGCACGGCGGTGCGAGTGAACACGGACCTCCCGCTAGGCCAGGCGCGCTCGCATGAATCACGCCTTCAGGCTGTCAAGGGCCGGGTGCCACTTGTGTGGGACGACCGTCGGGCGGGTGAGGGCGCTCCGGATACGTATTTCAACCTATACATGACCGCGGCCGTTGATGCCGCCAATGCTGTTGACTCCGACGGAGACGGACTCTTGGACGGCGACGAGACAGACGTTTACGGTACCGACCCGCAGTCCGCGGATTCCGACGGCGACGAGCTCAATGATGGACTCGAGCTTGGCGTTTATCTGACGGATCCCACTATAGCCGATACGGACGGCGATACCCTTCCGGACGGCTGGGAGGTCCAGTACGAACTGGATCCCCTTGATGACGGCGCACGGAATCCTGACAACGGGGCAGCCGCCGATCTCGATGGTGACGGGCTTACCAACGCCGAAGAGCTGTCTTGGAACACCGACCCTCATAATGCGGACACAGACGGTGACGGGCAGTCTGACGGATATGAGGTTTCGATGGGCAGCGACCCGGCGGACCCGTCAACATACGTGCCGGCGATTCTCCTCAAGGGTCTCCTGCTTGCCGTGTTGCTTGTTGCGTTCATGGGCTCGCGGGCGTTGCGTCGCTGCGGGGTACTGGTAGTGTTGCTGTTCGTCCTGGCCGCAATGCCGGCCCTCGCTCTCGAAAATGACCACACGTTGTTCACCTTCATGCAGAGCGGGACCAATGTGGAGGTCGGGAATATCACGGCGAAGTCTCATGGGACGCCTATTGCCATGCAGGCAGGGTCGGGCGGATGGGAGATCCTCTTGCGCGAGAAAGGGAATTTCGCAAGTACCCATAGCTTGTTCATGGATGGAATAGGCACGACGGCCCTCGCCCTGGATTCGTATGAGAACACCGGTTCGTTGCTATCGGCCGACTGGTCGGGGCAAGCGACGTTCTCCGCGACACCTTTCGATTTTCAAGTCAAGACCCGTTGGACTCTGGCCGCCGACAAGCCCTTCGCGGATACGACGATTCAGTTCACGCTCACGACGCCCGGCGAACTCCCGTTTTATGTTTCCGAAATCTACTACCCCAAGATGAACGTAACGCGGATTGGCGCCAACGACGTGCTGCTGGTCCCTCTCATCGGCGGCTACCTTTACAGCAACCCGATCACCAACGGGTTCCTCAGTTTAGTGTTGAATCATAGTTTCTCCGCGCTGTCCATCAACCTGTTCGCGTATTACGATACGGTTACGAAGAACTGCTTCTATTTTACACACAACGATCCCTCGGGCTGGTGGCTGTCTCCCAATGTCGTCGAGAATCCCGGGGCGAACCGGCTCGATTTCCGGGTGCGGCACGTTCCTGACAATATCTTCGCGAACAAGGATTTCACGACCCCCTACAGTATACGTGTCGGGGCCATTCGCGGCGACTGGGTGGACGTCTCGAAGCTTTACCACGGTTTTCTCGAGAGCGAGTGTCCTTGGTACCGGGGTCCGGTGGGATCTCCAACCAATCCCATGGCCAGCGGCATGAAACGGCTGGTGGCGCACGCGCAGCTTGGCACCAACTACCCTGGTGACGACATGGATATCATGTCCCGCGACGTCATGCGGATGACGCGGTTTTTCGGGGAAGGCATCTACACGCGGTGGTACGGGGCCAACGCGCCGGACACGTTCAACGAATTCTACAACAAAGGCTATTTGCCCGGGAGACCATCCTTCCCGGCGGCCATGCGGGAATCCGAGAAGCAATTCCACCACGTTTCGGCTCCCTACATCCAGGGTTCATTGGCTTACGACTACAGTGTAGCGCCGGACTTCACCGGCGACCCGACGCCTACGAACCTTGCGGCCTATGCGTCCGCCGTGATCAACGAGGATGGTACGCGGGCCGCGCCTTCGTTTGTTTACAACGCGTTCATGTGCAACGACGCCTCTTGGTGGAAACAGGAATACCCGAGGAACATCGTCGATATCGCGCAACACACTCATATGCACAGCGCGTACTGCGACTACTTCGGCGGTTTCACCTGTTTCTCGACCGAGCACGACCATGCGCCGGGCGGCGGAAACTATATGATGCGGGAACGGATGAACCACCTGGCGAACACCCGTGCAGGCGTGGCGGCACTGCCCGATCCGCCGAGCTTCTTTGGGATTTCAATGGAAAGCGTCTACGGCCGCTTCAGCGAACAGGTCGACCTGATGTTCCTGGACCCGATGGCGAATTTCTTCCTACCGCTGCCCGGGTGGCCGATTACTTCGGTGCCGTTTTTCCGGTATGCCTACGATAACGTGAAGCTCTCGAAAATCACCGGCATCGAGGGTGCGTTTTGGAACGGCGACGTGGGCTACAACTCCTGGATTGTGTCGATGGAGGTATTCACCTACGGCCAGATCATCAGTATCGGTTCAACCATCAGCGAGGTGTTTCCGAGCTTCCTTGCCCGGCGCCAGATGCCCTACTACCTGTTCATGAAGAAGATCTGCCAGTTCCTGCGGGATAGGGATTTCCTGAAATGGCACAATGGCACTATGGAGCGGATACCCGGCTTCACCGTGACAAACGGAGCGGGCTTCTCCGGAGTGATCGGACCCAATCCGGGCGACGCCAATCAATGCCATGTCTACCTAGAGCAGTATCTGGTCCCGGGCATGTTTCGAGCCCCGGATGGGGCGCTGGCTCTTGTCATGGCAAACCCGTGGGTTGGCGCCGACCAGCGCGAATTCAGCTTTAACGCGACCTTCGACCCAGCCGACTATGCCGGATTCCCGAGCACATACACGGTCACGAAAATCGATGATGCCGGAACCGAGACCAGCATCGGCGAACAGACGGGGACGTACACGTTGAGCGACACCGTGGGTGCCGACCAGATCGTCTATTGGGTATTTCGAGGCTGAGCCAAACTCTGTGGAAACTCGCCATGCATTAGACGGTTCCTATCTTCGGATGTCAGGCCAGGGTATGTTGAAGTGAGGTGACGTGTATGGGTCTCGTGAAGTATCTGCATGCGGTAGGCCTTGGTGTTTTGGTCTTGATGCTTGGAGGCGCGGCCTTCGCCTTCGACAGCGAATGGCCTCCGCAGGACGACCCGCCGTGGGGCGCGACGGGCACCGGGTTGACGCCGGGCATCATCGACGCGGCCATGCCGGCGGAGATCGGCGCGTGGCTCCAACACATACACGAAATACCGTGGATGTCCTATCCCGGCGAGTTTGCGGTGGGGGACGTGGCGGGTGACAGCGGCCTGGAACTGGTCGTTTACATGCCTCACGAGATGGTGGCCGCGCTACGTCTCGATATTAACTGGAAGGCGAACCCGCCGACGGCCCAATTGACGCCGATCTGGGCCATGCTGTTGCCGTACGCGATCAACCACCTTGGCGCCACGCCGTTGGCGCGGGGGACTTCGCATCCCGGTCTGGGAGACGGGCACTTGGTTATCTGGGACTTCGACGAAGACGGCCTCAACGAGGTGGCCATCCCCGTCAGCTATGACCAAGCGCCGCCAAACTCCTCGGGCATGGAATCGGATCGCTACGTCTACGTCCTGAAGACGGATCCGGCGGCATCGGCACCCGGGACCTATTTCAGCGTGCCTGAACCGCGTGTGTTGGCGACGTTTCAGAGCGCGGCCGCCGCTTATCTCGAGGATCGCCTGGGCATCTGCAGGATTCGCGATGACGGATTCGATATAGTTTGTCACGGCCATTCCGGGACGAACATCACGGTCCTCCAACTGTCGCACGACGCGCCGAGCGATACCTATGCGCTGAACTGTATTGCCCACCGCCGCCAAGTGTATGAGCAAGCCACCCACGAGTGGGGCTATGCCGATGTGGATGGCGACGGCTATGACGAGTTTTTCATGGGCGGTATGGTAGACTTCGTTGATCGGGGCGACCCTCGGCCTTCGCCCACAAACAAGGTCGGCGGCGCACTCGAGTGGCCTCTGCGGTGGCATGACGGCACCCCCAACCACTGCGATTCGACCCACGTGGGCGACTTCCTCCCGGGCCATCCGGGACTTGAACTGTGGACCACGCCGGAGGGCCCTTGGACCGACGGCACGGGCCGAAGCCACGCCAACGGCTGGCCGATTATGATGGACGCGGCCACGGGCGCGGTCCTGATCGATGAGAGCAACCCTGAGTACGATTGCCCTATCGCGCATGGCCAGGGAGGTTATCCGGGCAACTGGACCGCCACCGAGGACGGACTCGAGATAATCTTCTACCCCAAGGATTGGCGCATCATACCCAGCGGCCAACTGCTGGGCGAGGGCGGGGCTATGCTGAACGCCCAAGGCAAGCCGTTGGCGTGCGACGGCATGATGACAGGCCCTTTCGGTGGGTGGCAAAGCGGCGGGCCGGTCCATTGGGTGCGCCAGATTGACTGGGACGGCGATTACTCTCAGGACGAACTGCTCAATCACTACCGGGCCGGGGTAAACGTGTGGCGCGTGGGCCGGAAAGGGGATTGGGGCACAGGACCGACGCCGCCGGGCATGCCCACAGAGCAACAAAACCAGGACGGCTGGCTCGAGGGCGGCCTCGGGTGCCACTGGTTCTGGTATTACGACATGAACCTGGCCGGCCACGGCGATTACGAGAACGGCGGGCCTGGCGCGTATACCCACTACTATCAGAAATCGCTCGAAGACTCGCCGGGGGGATGGTACTTCGACCTGTTTTCGATAAACGCTTATGACATGGACCGGGACTATCGCGAAGAAGCGATGACGGTCGACGGTGAAAAGCTGCGGATCATGTACAATCCGGCGCCGCTGGCTGAACCCCTCCGGTATCCGTCGCCGGCGTTGAACGAGACCTACCGCCGGATGCGCCAGGAGTTTCACGCGTGTATCGTGCCGTTCCAATACAAAGAGCAGCCAACGCTTGAGAGCATCGAAGTGACGCCGGGCGACCTCGAGATGCCCGCGAACTCGGCCGAGCAACTGAGCGCCGCCGGGCGTTACAGCGACGGGGTCACGGTGGTGGACGTCACTGGGCAGGTTGCGTGGCTGGTCACGCCGGCCGGATGCGAAACCACGGTGAGCGCCGACGGCCTCGTTGAAACGGGCGAGGCGGCAGAGACTGTAACCGTTACCGCGACCACCATTGTGATGTCGATCCCTGTTCTGAGCAACACGATCACCATCCGGGTCTTGGCTGCTTCGGGCGAAGGCGAGGGTGAAGGAGAAGGTGAGCTCCCCGTGCCCGGCGCCACCGGCGTGGGGCTTTGCGCTGCGGCCGTCTGCCTGGCATTGACGGGCCTTCACGCGGTGCGCCGCCGATAGCTTCACGTATTGTTCTTTGGGAGACGGCGGCTCTTGCTTGCTCGCCCAACGGAAAGCAGAGTCATTGCCAAGATGCACAGTCCCCAGATGTTTGCCATCGGCATGGGTTCTTGCGGCGGTGTGGCGGGAACGTCGTAGGCGCCGGCCACGCGCTGGTTCGTGTTACGCGGCGCGCCGGTCAGGTCGGTGAGCGGCAGATAGGCTGGGTCAGCGGCTCCGATGAGGGAGGAATCCTCTGAAGGGCGCGCGTCGCGCATCGAGGCATCGTAGCTGAGCCCTTGGAAATCGCTGTCAGGGCTGCTCCCCGTGACGAACCCGGACGCCACGCCGGTCACGCTTCCAACCACGACATTGCCCGTAACGGTTACGCCCGCGCTGCCATTCGGGAACCGGATGGCTTCAGCGAATGCGGAGTAGCAGGCATTGTTGGCGAACACCATCCCGGCTCGGTCGCTCCAACTTGTAAGGTTTGTGCAGCGCCCTGAATTGACAAGCGTGTTGTTGATCACCTGCAAGTTGACAGTCTGTCCCTGGTGGTCGTGCGTGTGGAACGCCGAACCGGCGCCGTTGACGGCCAGATTGTTTCGCACGATTGCCTCGCCCTGAACCTGCATTACGTTGTCGTTCGAGTTGTAGCAGACGTTGCCCTCGACAACGTTGGGCGGCTGGCCATCGGTCCCGTAGACCAGGATGCACGGGTAGTTACAGTCGTGGACAAGGTTGCCCGCGATGGTGTTTCCCCATGACCCTTGCTTGAGCTCGATCCCGTCGCCCTGATCTCCGCCCGTGTTGTATATGTGATTGCCCGCGACGATGGAAGAATGCATGATAACCGCGCCGTAGTTTGCGCCCAGATACATGCCCTCGCCCGTCCCCGCGGTGTTGTAAATCTCGTTGTCCGTAATGTACAGGTTGTTCGTATCGTAAGTATTGGCCGTCAGGGCGGCTTCGGGGGTGTCATGAATGCGGCATTGATCCAACCATACGTGGTGGCATGAGTGGAGCCGTATACCGATGCTGCCTGCCGTGAAACTCAAGCCGTGAAGAATCACGTAAGCCCCATTCAGGTCGAGAATGTTGTGGTTGACGTCGCTCGAGATCTCGACCACCTCGGAACCGCTTGCTTCGATCACGATGGGCGCGCCGTCTGCGCCGTTGAGCGTCGGACCGAAATACGACCCGATGTAATAATCACCGCCATGGACTACGAGCCGTTGGCCCGCCGTAAGCGCCAAGACGGCAGCTTTCAATGCGGCACCGTTCTCCGCGGGCGTCCTGCCCGTATCATAGGGCAAGTCGATTGTCTGTGCCGGCGTTCCCCATTCGGGCGGTGTGTAGTAGGGACTCGCGGCCGCCAGAACCGGCCCACAGGCCAAGAGGGCCGCGAAACAAATTATACCCAAGCGCTTTCCCATTTCACTTCTCCTGCGTAACTGCCGGGATGACGGACATGCCGCACGGCGTGCGCCGCGTGCCGCCGGCGCCTTCATGTACGTACAAAGACAAGCGTACCATCCCGGCGACGGGATCCAATCCTGATTTACGGATAAGCTCTTAGTTAGTCAGTGCCCAGACCGCGAACGATATGCGCCGGCTTGCCGGACGCGGCAAGCAAATCGGCAATTGTATCAATGCCGGCTCCGTGCGTCGGGGAGGAATCGCTTGGAAAGTGGGTCAGACCAAGCCTCTCGTACTTCGATTCCGCGAGCCGGTTGAACGGGAGAAGATCCACCTGTGTAACGGCAGGGAGCCCGGCAATGATGCGGGCAATCGCGGAAACGTTGTCCACGCTGTCCGTCATGCCCGGAATGACGGGAAAGCGCACCACGACCGGAACGGTCCCAGCGCCGAGCCGGCGGGCATTGTCGAGAATAATATCGTTCGATGCGCCCGTGGCTTTGCGATGACGCGCGGCGTCGGCGAGTTTGAGATCGAGCAGGACAAGATTGGTGTAAGGCAGCATTGCCTCGAACGCCTCCCAAGGGGCGAACGCGCTGGTGTCAATCGCAGTGTGAATGCCGGCCTTGAAAGCGGCGCGCATAAGGGCGGCCGCGAACTCAGACTGCAAGAGGGGCTCGCCCCCTGACACGGTCATGCCCCCGCCGGAACGCTCGTAGAAGGGGCGGTCGCGTTCGACCACGGCCAGAGCTTCCGCGGGGGACATCTCCACTCCGATAAGCGTCAGCGCCTCCGTAGGACACGCCCGCACGCATTTCCCGCAGTGGGCACATTTCGCCGGCAGATAGTCGCGCCGGCCGTTCTGAAATACCACTGCGGCGTGTGTGCAGGCTTCTTCGCAAGAGCGGCAGCCCCGGCATCGCGTGGCTGCGTGGAAAAGCTCGGGTACGTCTTTCAACGACTCGGGGTTCTGACACCAACGACAGCGCAGCGGGCAGCCTTTCAGGAAAACGGTTGTCCGGATTCCTGGACCGTCATGCAGCGTGAAGCGTCTGATATCAAAGACAATCCCGGTGGTTTTCATTTCGAACCTTGGGCGGGTCAGACCATAGCGAGGTCGGTCCTCATGATAATCTCGTCCTGCAGGACCTTGCCGATTTGAACGAAATAGGCGCTGTATCCGGAAACGCGTACGAGCAGGTCGCGGTGATTCTCCGGATGGAGTTGGGCATCGAGGAGCGTCTCTCTCTTGACGACGTTCACTTGCAGTTCCAGTCCGCCGAGGGCGAAGTATGTCTCGACAAGCGCTTGGAAGGCAGCCCGCCTCGATGCGTCGTCAAAAAACGTGGGATGGAACTTCATGTCCAAAACCAGCCCGGCGGCGGCTCGCGTGTGATCGAACTTGGTCAGGGATCGCATGACGGCCGTGGGTCCCAGCGTATCCGCCCCTTGCACGGGCGACGAACCGTTCGCAAGGGCGCCCCGTGCGCGCCGTCCATCGGGAGACGCGCCCGTGAGGCCTCCCAGTACGCCGTGCCAGCCTGCGGCGAACAGCCCCATCTGAAATGGCTCGCCCCAGGGATTCTTGTGCCGTGAAAGGCGGTCATGAAACGCTGCCATAAGATCCGCCATCATTGCGTCGGGTTCGTCGTGGTCATTTCCAAATCTGGGGTAGTCGCGCATCACACGCGCGCACAGTGTCTCGCATCCTTCAAAGTCTCGGCGAAGCACTTCGGCCAACTGAGATAGCGAAAGGGCGTGCTCTTCAAACACGAGATGCTTGATCGACACGAGCGAATCCACGGCGTTTGCCTGCCCCGTGACGTTGATCGTCGAGAAGTTCCAGATGGTCCCGCCCGCGGCAACGTCTCTGCCCTTTTCGAGACATCCCTCGACGGTCGAAGAGGTGAATGGCGTGGGCTTGAACTTGTGGTAATCCTCGGTGATGACATTCATGCCCTCGGCGCCGATATCGAGCGCATGGAGCAGCTCGCGCTTATACCACGCATAGAACTCATCGAAGGTCCGCACCGAATCGGGGTCCTGCTCTTCGAGGAGCGCGAGCTTCTCGCCGGAGAGCGGACACACTCCTTGGTTCAACATGAGCTCGAGCACCTTCAGCCAGTTGATGCGGAACGTCTCTGTCTGCGAAAACTCGCGGCCTGGCATCATCGGCTCCACGCACCCTACCAGCCCGAAGTCGACCGCCTCTTCACGCGGAATTCCCATGCGCACTTTGGCCTGGATACAGATCTCGTCGTTGAACAGCGCGGGGAATCCGGTGCCCAGCATGAGAACTTCCTGAACTTCCTTCCACAAGGGCTCCGGGATTGTAGGATGCCAGCGCAACCCGAGCAGGGGCTGGTCCATGCGCACTCTTCGCGTTGCGCGCAGTGCCATGAAAGTAAGGTCATTGGCCACGTAGCGCTTGTGTTTATCGAGCCCTCCGATGGTCACGTGTTGAAATCCCTGAGGCAGCGCGCCGAACTTAACCCACAGCGCGTCCATGAGTTCCTGAGCACCTTCCTTCGTGATTCTCCCTGCCGCAAGGTCACGCTCGTACCAGGGAAGGAGATAGACGTCAATGCGGCCAAGAGACAAGGACCCCCTTGCCTGCTCGCAGTGAATCGTCTCATGAGTAAGCCACAACAGTTGCAGCGCCTCGAAAAAACTGCGCGGCGGCTCAGTGGCTACCCAGCGGCACGCTTCCGGGATACGTTGGAGGTCCTTGCGCCGATCAATTGGTGCATCGGCGCAGAGCCGTTCATAGGCTTCCGCATACCTCAACGCATAGCGGGTTGCTGATTCGCATGCAATCAGCGAGGCCCGTGCGAAATCCCGGGCATCGCCCGTGGCCGTATCGAGCCGCTGACGGGCGTTTTGGGCGAGCGCACCGTACCCTCTAGCCAGGACACGCTCGTATCCCGCGATGTGGTGCGCGCCAGGGCATGTGCTGTAAAGGCCCGCCACAAATCCGCCCCGGACTTGCTCGGACAGACGATGCTCCCAAGGGCGGCCCGGCGCGTTCTTGCGCGGGGGACAGTTGCTTGAAAACCGCTCAATGCCTGGCATCGTGAAATCAAAGTCTTGGCAATATCCCGCAAGCACGTCCTCCTCGAATATGACCAACGGCTTTTCGCGCTGGAACCGCTCGAGAACCAGGGCCACTTTGACTGATTGAGGCTCGTCCAGGTTTTCTGAAAAGACACGTTCCGCGATGGCCTTGCGAAAATCAAACAAGTCTGAGCTGTACGCCTCGCGCGTCCTTTGCTTCAGGACAACGATCCGGTCGTCTGGACTAGCTTCCGGATGCTGGTTCATGAGCCAAAGTTTCCCTCTGCCATATAGAGGCCGCCGGTGTGTCCTCGAGGCCGTTTATGTCGTTTTGGTCCTTTGGGTTGCGCGGCATCCGCACCTTCCGCCGCCGGATTTAGGGTAATCTTTCTTGCGTGGAATTGCAAAGGTCGTATTGCCGAAATGCAAGGTCAGGGGAATTGGCGAAACCGTCTAAACTCAGGACTTGAATATGCGCGATCCGTCGGCTAATATTCAGGTACAAACGATTACAGCAATCGTTTCCACGGGGCCGTACAGTCTCGGATGGGCAAACGGAATGTGGGAAAGGCAGCCATGAAAGCCTTGCAGATTCAATCTCCTCGACACGTTGAGATTATCGAGACGCCGGCGCCCAGGATCGAGCGGGCGGACCAAGTCCTGATTCGCATTCGCGCGACGAGCATTTGCAATTCACATGAATGGAAGACTTATACCGACCATTATCGCACGCACTTCAAGGCGGAGTATCCGTGTCGTCCGGGTTACCCGGGTCATGAGGGATGCGGGGAGATAGTGGACGTTGGGGATGATGTCCACGACTTGAGCGCAGGGGATCAAGTATTTCTGACAAGCCACGCCGGCGAACTTCACAAGGAATATGTTGTCTGCTCCGCGGGCTGGGCATTTCGAGTTGATCCGCCTGCGGCATTGGGGGATGTAGCGCCACTGGAGTTGTTCGCGTGCGCGGTCGGCCTTCTCTCGACGGGCAAGCACGTGGCAGGGTGTCGGTGTGCGGTTATAGGCGTGGGTCCGGGCGGGCTTGCGGTGGTGCAAGTCCTGCGCGCATTGGGCGCGGGCGAGATCATCGCCATCGATCTTGTTGACAGCCGGCTTGATCTTGCGCTAGGGCTCGGCGCGCACCGGATCATCCGTGCGAGCGATTCCGCTGAGATAGATGCCGCGATCAAGGCCGGGATCGAGACCGCGATTGACTGCTCGGGCACCCACGATGGATTCCGTCTGATTTTTCGAGCCGCCCGGCGTGAAGCAATCCTGTTCGGGTATAATGATCAGCCTTTTGAGACCGTTCAGGCGGACTGGTTCATCAAGCAGTTGGTGATCCGGACAGGAAATATCATCGAGCAGGAGACGGGCCGGCGAACGGCTGAATTGCTCCGGCAAGGCCTCATTCGCCCTTCCGCCTTGGTAACACATCGGGTCCCGTTCACCGCTGCGGGCTACTCGGAGGCCATGGAACTCATCGAGCAGCGGGTTTGCGGCAAGATCCTGATGTTACATGACGCAGAATAGGAGAATCTTATGGGTATCATCCGCCACCGTCGTCTCGAGCGTCCGCTGCCGCATCTGAGTTCGGCGATTCAGCCTGAGAGCATGGACGCAATCCGCGCCGGGTTTCTCACCATGTGCGGTATCGACTACTATGATGCCGGCTCGGGGTGTGAGCCGCATTTCCACGACTGCGACGAGTATTGGTTCATCCTTGAGGGACGGGCCGCGATCGAGTGCGGAGACGAGACCGGCGAAGTTGTCGCCGGGGATATTGTTCACACCCCATGGGGCCTCCAGCACGTGTTTCGCGCGTTGACGGATACAGGGGTTCTCTGGATCTACGGGGAGTTGCACGGTAAGAAGCGCGTTGGGCACCTGCACGACGAGGATCGCTGATATGCAGCCTCGGAAACGGCGCTTCGGGATCCGAGCTTCAGGTGCCGTGAACCAGAAGTAGGAGGGGTTATACCCATGGCAGAGTTCCTGGCAGGCAGCGACGTAGGAACGGGCGGCACCAAGTCGGTAGTCATGTCCACGGACGGGACCGTACTCGGGACACATTATATCGAGTATCCGTTGATAACCGCCAAGAGCGCGAAAGAGCGGTTTCCGGGAGCTAAAGCGGAGCACGATCCCGAGTGGTACTGGAACGCGGTCGCTGACACCATACGGGCTTCGATCAAACAAGCCAAAGTGGACCCCAAGGATATTAAGGGAGTGTCAATCAGCGCGCTGTCGCCGGCGTGCATCCTTGTGGACAAGAACCTTCGTCCCCTGCAGAATGCCCACATCTGGATGGACCGCCGGGCCTCGGTCGAGTGCGACTGGCTGAAGCGTGAGATCGGAGAGGACCGTATTTTTAAGCTGTCGGCAAATCCGACCGACCCCTACTACGCCACAGCCAAGCTGATGTGGGAAAAGAACAACCGGCCCGACCTCTACAAACAGACTTACAAGTTTCAGACGGCCGCGGACTATCCTTGCATGAAGCTCACTGGCAAGGCCGTGACGGACTTCTCGAATGCCTCTCTGATTGGCATTGCGTTCGACATTGTAAAGCGCAAATGGGACAGCGGCCTCATCGAGGAAGTCGGACTCGATCCCAGCAAGTTCCCGGACGCCTTTCCGTGTGACGAGGTGATTGGCGAAGTTACGAAAGAGGCTGCGGAACGAACGGGGCTTTGGGCGGGTACGCCGGTGGTAGCCGGAACCGTGGACTGCAACGCTGCATGGGTGGCAGGCGGCGCAGTGGAGGCCGGTTCAACACAATTGGTGATGGGGACTGCGGGCGTGTTGGGCGTCGTACATGATGAACCGACCTTCACGCGCGACATGATCACCATCATACATACGGCGGATTCGCGCACGAAGTACACGACGTTGGCGGCGCTGGTGTCGTGCGGCGCGCTTATACGCTATTTCCGCGACAACTTCGGGCAACTCGAGCGCGCAGCGGAGAGCATGACGGGTGTGAGCGCGTATGATCTACTCAACAAAGAAGCCCGCGACGTGCCTCCGGGCAGCAACGGACTCATCGTGCTACCCTATTTCATGGGAGAGCGCACGCCGATTTGGGATACGCACGCGCGCGGCGTCGCGTTCGGACTCAGCTTGGATCACGGACGCGGTCATCTGATACGTGCGTTGATGGAGGGCGCGGGGTATGGCCTGCTGCACAACTTCGAGTTGATGCGCGACAGCGGGGTCAAAATGAACCTTCCGGTCGTGCTCAGTGAAGGCGGTGCAAACAGTTCCATGTGGCGCCAGATCATCGCGGACATTCTCGACGTCGAGTGTGTGTACGCACAGTCGTCAAAGGGAGCTCCGGTTGGCAACGCGGTGGCCGCGGGCGTCGGGGTAGGCATATACCCCAACTACGACGTAGTGAAGCAGTGGGTGCAGTTGGGCGAAAGGCATAGGCCGAATCCGGAGCATCATGCGAGATATCGAAAGCTGTACGCTGTCTATCGTGACATTTACCCCCTTCTCAAAGAGCAGTTCGTGCGCTTGGCCGATGCGCTTCAATAGGAGAAAATCATGAACAACACGTTGCACATTCTCGGAGCGTTGACTTGCGTATGGTGCGCACTCACGACTCCGGTGGCGGCACAGACTTCAGGCGATAGTCCCGCGCGTCCGAATTGCGCGGAAAAAGGGAGCCAGAACATGACAGGAAAGAGCGACTCAGTTTTGGAACATTCATTCTTCTCGGACATGATTCATCTGACGGACGGGTCGAGCGCCCGCGCCTCGAGCTGGGACCGCACGGGCGGCAATGCGGACATGTTCCACGCAGCCCCAGGAGAGACCCTGGAGCTAGCGAATATCCCGGGCGCGGGGTGCATCCGCCACGTCTACTTCACGATCGGCGGGCCGGAACATTATCTCCGCGGTATGGTCTTGCGTATGTATTGGGACGGTGAAAAGACGCCGAGCGTCGAAACGCCATTTGGCGATTTCTTCGGGATGGGACACGAGCGGGTGCGGTTCTTCCGATCCCTCTTGGTTACCGTCAACCCCGGCGCAAACGGCTTGCTCGGTACACACGGTTTCAATTCCTATTTCCTGATGCCGTTTGCAAACGGAGCGCGTATCACCCTCACGAACGAGGGCAGCGAACCCGTGGGCGCGGTCTGGTATCACATTGACTATGAGAAGCTCGACAAGATTCCGGAAGATACGGGCCGGTTCCATGCCCAGTGGAGACGTGAGAATCCCACTACGGCCGTCGGCGACAAGAAGAACACGGCGCTTCATGAAGGAGTCAACCTCGACGGGAAAGAGAACTACGTGATCCTTGAGGCGCAAGGGCACGGGAACCTCGCGGGTTATTTCCTCAACATCGACAACTTGGTCGGGGGGTGGTACGGCGAGGGCGACGACATGATCTTTATCGACGACGACACGTGGCCGCCGTCATTCCATGGGACAGGCTCGGAGGAGATCTTCGGGGGCGGCGCATGCCCGAATACGGAGTACGCCGGTCCGTATACAGGATTTTACCTCGTGGGCAACAAGGATTTTTCGGGCAAAGTTTCGATGTACCGGTTCTTTGTTACCGACCCGATCCGGTTCCGGAAATCCATCCGGGTGTCGATTGAACACGGCCACGCGAACAACATGGCCAACGACTATTCAAGCACGGCCTTCTGGTATCAGTCCGAACCCCACGGGCCGTTCCCGGCGCTGCTTCCCTTGTCGGAACGGTTGCCGCGCTGGGGGAATGACACTCATGACCGCGCTTACAAGGGGCTGTTCGACATGCAGCGGAAGTTTCAAGAGGCGATGCGGCTGTACCCTGAGAGAAAAGTCGAGCCGCCGAAGGATGACGTGGCGGCGTTCTTGGCAGTTTACAATACGATATCCGAATCATTTGACAAACAGGATTATGAGACTGCGTTCAAGCGGGTCGACGAAGCCAATGCCATGATAGACAAGCTGCTACGCTTCGTCCGCGAAGCGCAGGCGCCAAAGCCATAGCCGCAGCCTCGATTTCCGGCACGTGGCACGGATGTGATGCCCGAAGTACCCGCGGCGGAACCGCGGCTACTTCCCGAATCGTCCCAGGCTGAATTCGCTGACGATGACCGGGATGTATCCAGTGCCCCACATAGAGACTTCGCTGGCTCTCAGGTTCACGTTGCGAACGCGGATGAACTCGAGGCCGCAGATCCGTCCGGCAAGGTCGCCGTCAAGTCCCAATGTTTTGCGGGGGATGCGGAGTTCGACGATCCATGCCCCGTTCTCGATCCGCGCCGCCCCTTCGGCCTCAAACAATTTGTCCATAGGCTGTTGGGCGGTCCACCACTCGTGACCGCCGGTCCAAGCGGCTTTCACGCGCCCTCCCGAGTTGCAGACTATGAGTGCATACCGTTCATACTTCCGCCCGGGATCGATGCAGACGACAAATGCGTCCTCACGCATATCGAATCGATCCTGAATCTCACCAATCACCAGATGCTCCGTCTTCGGCTCCCAACAACGCGCACGGACGTACACGTATTCCGAATCGTAGGACATGGCCGTTTCCGTCTGGTGGTCGGCGGGCAGGTCGAGATACGGGCTTGGGAAAGCCGGGTGCAATCCTGTGGCTATCGGGAGCGCATCCCATTTCTTTGAGTCAAACGACCCGGGGCGCTGTGCAGCGTCAAACCGCGAGATCTCAAGCAGCGCTTTCGGGCACTTGCCTCTAGCCCCGCGTGCAATCCATGCCTCCGCCTTGCACAGGCCGGTTTCGCGGTAGTCTATGCCGAGGTAGTCCTCGGCGGAACGCCATACCTCGATGGCCTCGTTCACGCGCTCGAGCCGCTGCAGCGCAGATCCGGTATGGTATCGCACGAAATTCAGATTTGCCTCGCCGGGAAAATCGTCTATCAGGCGCACACCTCGTTCCGCGACGGCAGCTTCATCTTTTTGAGTCAGCGCTTGTTGCCATTCCGTAAACCGTTCCATGTAAGCAATCACGCGTGCCGCGCCGCTTGCGCGTTCGGTCGCGGGAGGCGTCGGAAACGGCGTTACGTGCGGTTCGTCCTGGTACCAGAACGTCGTGAAGCAATAGTCGCTGCCTTGCATCGATAGCTCCTGTCCATGCTCGATGCACAGGCGGATGCGCTCGCTGAAGTAGATCGGATCCAACGTGTGAAGCCGGTACAATGACACGCGTGATCGCTTGCCCGTCTCCGTCAGATCGAGTAGGGCCGCGCCATGCGTCGCAAGCGAGAACTGGCCGCGGTTGAAGTACCATGCCCCGTTGAAGTAGTCCTCCGTGCCGGTTCCGTGAACGGAAGGCGTCAATTCGCCGTCGGCCCACACCACCTCGTCCCCCTCGAGCATCCAAGGGCTTATGGCTTGGCAATTGAAGCTGATGCCGACGTACTTGCCCCGGCCGAGCGCGGTGAGCAGCGGCACGTATTGGCCGATCTGCGTCTCGATGCGGGACCACCGCGCATGGAACCGGCCGCGATCCGAAGGCAAGCTATCGAGCGGCCGTGTCAGTACCGACGCTGTGACGGTTACTTCCTTCGACCCCTCGTTTACGATCTCGAGCCGAGCCCCATCGCGGAAAGGCATCGGAAAACGGCAATAAAAGCCTTGGTCGGTCGAACCCAATGCTAGCGACGTGAACGTGGTTTTCTGATGGCCGCTGACGAAGAAGTCGCCTACGGGCGACCACACACTCGGACTTGCTTCCCCGTCCCAAAAGCCCCGGAACAAAACTTGCCGCAGTGTCTCCGGGTCGCAGGGCTCAATGGCCAGCGTGAACCATTCAATCTCTCCTGCACCGCCCTTGGTGAGCAATGGAAATGTTTCGCCAGGCCTGACTACGCCGCTATTCCGCAACGCGGTAGCAGCGGCAGCATCCGGGAACCCACGCGAGTCAAGTGCGCGGGCCGCCCTGTCGATGTCCGTCCGGTATTGTTCACAGCGCGCAAAACTGAACGTCTCGACCGCGCCGCAGTCCGCCACATTCAGTGACTCAAGGTGGTAGAAGCTCGGGAGGCGGTCAAGGGTCACCTTGCACCCTCTTGCGTAGGGAATCGGAAGATAGCTGTAGAATCCGCCGCTCGAAGTTTCGGCGTTGCCTACGATCGGCAGCACCCACGGGTATCGGCTGCCCGTAAAGAGGTCCTTCAGATCCATATCGATGTCGGGCTTGGTATTCCCATCCAAATAGAAGCGGATGCGCGTCCCCTCTTCGATTAGCGCCGACCAGTAACGCACAAGGCATCCCGGCCCGGTGGCGTCAAAGATAACGTATTCGCCGTTACTCTCGCGGTAGAGGAATTCGGAACCGTCTTTGGCCCAGGGATACACGGCTCCGCTCGAGGCCATACGCACTTTCTCGGGGCGCAGATCCGGCAACAATGAGAGGTCCCAGAGCCGTTCGAGAGCGGTCCCCAAAGTGAATGTGGGCGCGTCCGCCCAGACCTTCGGAGCACATGCCATGACAAGCAATGCAATCCCGATTAACAATGCGTTCACCAACCACAATCCGGCCATGTTTCCTCCTCAGTCAGTCTTGCCCGGCTGGGTAAGCGGGAGCGCCTGCAAGTGGCCGGGCGCCCACATCCCCGCTAGGGCGTTGAAATACATCCGAGACTCTGGAATCCACTGATTATCGGTACCGCCAAAACCCTGCAAAATGTAACGTTTGGCGGTTTCCGCGAACATGCGCACCTTGACGGCGTCCGCCTCTTCCTTTGTCAGACCCGGTTGATTGAGACGGTGCACATCGGGAAGCAGGCACGTCATGTCGGCGACATACTCGAGCTGCCATGACGCTTCGCCGGCCTTGGCCTCATCGAGCAAACGGGCCGCCTTGTCGATATTTGCGGTTTGCTCTTGGCCTTCCCAGAACGCATCAAGGGCAATGATTGCCTCGGCGATCTTGGTTCGGTTTTCCGGCTTCCGCGCGAGGAATCCCGCCATTTCCTGGATGAGTCGCTCGCGGGTCAGGTCCGGGTCCCACGCAAGGCGCATAAACACGAAGTCGTTCAGGATGCGGCCGAACGGCGCCAGACGGTAGCCGTCGACGCCGTCCAGTCCGGCGTTCTTACAGTATTGCATGATGTCGATCATCGCCCGGACGCGCGGCTGAGGAAACATGAACATAGGCATTTCGGGATTCATGGCGTAGGCAAAACCCACGACCGTCCCGAACCCGCGTTTCCTGGCGGCCTCGAGCGTGTCCTCCTTGTGCTGCGGAAAGATGGCAGGGACATTGATTATGTCTTCGAACACGATTTCCTTCGAGAGCCGCTCGTAGACTTCCTCCTGAATCCGGCGCACCTGTGGATACCGCTCAAGATAGCCGGTGATGCCGGCCCCCATCGATGGGTGCCACCAGTCGATCCCCCAGTTCCAGAAGATCACATCGGCGTTCGAACCCACTTCGCGCAGCGTTTCGCGGGTGTCTTCAACCATGCGAAGGAACACCCCGGCTTGATCCTTTGAGCACTCCGGGCAGAAGCACGCGCCGCCCCCATCGGTGAACATCAGCATGAAATGGTCGGCATCTTTGAACCACTCGAACGTGTGGCGTTGAGTCTTGCGAATCAAGTCCCTCGCCTTGCTATAACACAGGGCACAGCCCTGCCAGATGGCTTCGCGTTCATTACGCAGCTCCGGGTGCCGCCACCACGTCTCTTGGTGCACCAGATTGGCCGTCTGGACCCAGGTAAACCGCATGCCAAGTGTGTGAGCGTAATCCATCGCCTGCTTCCAGATTGCGTAACGATCCTTGTTCGGCCATGACTCGGGGATCTCCGGGTCATACAGGCGCATCGGGTAGATGCCGACCACATTGAGATTGAACAGCCGCAGGTAGTCCAAGTAGAGCTTCCAATGCTTGAACGCCCACATGTCGGGACTGAATGTGCTGAAACCATGGGCGCCCCCGAAGTTGTAGGGCGCCACCATCATGCTGCGCCAACGGAAATGGGGGCGTTCATGAACAGCCCAACGACGGTCGAACGGGGATTTCAGACCGTCGATCAGCATTGTCCGCAACAGAGTGTAGACGCCGTTCGCGAGACCTGCGTCGGATTGGGCGCGGATATCGAGGGAGCGCTTGCCCATTGTCACGATGGCATATCCTTCATCGCCAAGCGTCGCGTCGTCCCCCTCGAGGCGAACCAGCGTGATCCGACCACCGGCCTGCAAGCCGCTCAGATGACCGCGCAACTGCTCGCATGCGAGGCGAACCGCCGAGTCTGCGGCTTCCGCAAAACGCACCTCGACACCACCAGCACCCGAGTTCATTGCTGCCAAGATACTGGTCACCAGCGCAACGTTGCCACTCAGCCGCATACCCCTCCTCCTGTTGCAACCTGCACACTGTAAACGATATCATGGTCCTGAGGCAACAGTTTTGAGGGCTGAATTATGACATCGCGGGAGCTTTGCCGCAGGGCCATCGAGTTTCAGAGACCGGAACGTCTGCCGCTGGCGTACGGCTCGTGCGGTTTGTCGGACTTGGCGGGGGTAGGATATGCGCCGCCCAGCGACTGGAAACCAGCGCGTCCGGGAGAGGACGAATGGGGTGCGGTCTGGGAGCACACCGACGTCCCCAACCTTGGACAGATGAAGCAGCACCCTATCAAAGAATGGTCCGATCTCGACGAATACCGCTTTCCCGACCCAAATAACGATACGCGTTACGATCCGATCAAGACGGCGCTGGCGAATCCCGCCCTTTCGGACAAGTACATTGTGGCTGTGGCGACGCCGGTTGTCTTCACGTTGTGGGAGCGCTATTACTCGTTGCGCGGGTTCGACCGAGGTCTCATGGACTTCTACATGTATCCGCGCGAGGCGCACGATCTGCTCGATCGCGTGTTGGACTTCCACCTCGGGATCATGGCCAATCTGAAACGCCGGTTTCACGGCCGCCTGGATGCATTTGTCGTTAGCGACGATTGGGGAACGCAGCATAACACGCTGCTGCCTGTACCCGTATGGCGGGAGTTCTTCAAAGGCCGGTACCAACGGTTGTGCCAAGGGATCCATGACGCGGGAATGCACGCGCTGCTGCACAGCGACGGACGGATCAACGATCTGCTCGACGATCTCATCGAGCTTGGGTTTGACGGTTTCAACCTCCACTCTCCGACGGTTGTCGGCATTGTCGAAGTCGGTTTGCGGTATGCTGGCAAGACCGCCTTTCTGCCCTGTATCGACATTCAGAACACATTCGCGCGCGGCACCGTCGAGGACGTCCGCAACGAGGCGCGTCTCCTGCTCGAATACTGGGGCACGCCCGAGGGAGGCATAATCCCCGTTGAATACGAACACGTTTCCGTCGGCGCACCCCTCGAAAACACCCAAGCCGCATTCCGGGCGTTCCAGGAATTCGGCCTCGCGTACTGCGGCAAGGGGCTGACAAATCGCTGAACAAAGCCTGGGACGTACGGACGCGCGGGGGCTACTTCAGGTAAGGTGCCATCACTGTCTCGATGGCCTCGAGTTCGCGGGCCGCGGCGGCGTAGTCCTTTTGTGCGACGGCGGCGCCCAGCGCCGTGCGATGGGTATCGATGGTGCGCTGGTCGTCGTGAGAAATCGTTTTGGCGTATTCGCTGATCCCGCCCAAGCGCGAGACCAAGCTCCATGTCTCGAGCTCGCGCTCGTAATGGCGCATCTCATCTTCGTCGCCACGGGGGAGGCGTCCCTTGATGGAAGGAAGCTCCGGAAAAGGCGCATGCGGCTCGGCTTGGTACCAGAATGCCGTGCTCGAGTAGTCGTTGCCAAGGTCGTTGGCATGACCGTGCTCGATAGTCACACGGATTGACTCGTCGAATCGCACCGGGTCCGTAACGTGAAAGCGGTACATGGATTGTTTGCCGGCGAAATCCTTATTGCTAACGAGGTGGAATCCTGTGTAGGGCCCGGCGTACTCCGTGTTTGGGCACGCGCCGCCCCCGAAGATCTCCTCCGTACCGGTGCCGTGCATTGATGGCGGCCATGTGTCGGCATCTATAAAGATCATGTCGTCCCCCTCTCCGTACCACCCCCCGCAGATATTGTCGACGTTGAGGAACATGCCCACATAATTGCCGCGCCCTTTGGCATCGAGAATGACGTAGTTTTCCATACCATCGAGATTCTGTACGCCAGGCAACTGCACAGCCGCGCAGGGATTCTCGCGCCGCCATTGGGCGTGGAATCGGCCCGCATTGACGGGCGGGGCGTCGAATTGTTCGTAGTCGATGTGATACCAGACGGGTCCTCCCGGGGCCGGACCGCAGTTTTCGAGGGTGATTAGGGCGCGCTCCGCGAACGGCATCAGGAAATACGTGTTGAGTCCGATTGTGCCGAACTTGTCCGCGCCGGGGTTGACCGTGACCAGCAACGACCCGAAGTAGCGAGGAATGCAGAACCCCAAACCGAACAGATCGCCGATGGGCACTTCCATGCTGGGAGTGCGTTCGTCGTCCCAGTACATGCGCAAGACCATCGTGCGAAGGAAATAGCGGTCGAACGATCCGATCGTGAAATAGACGTGGCGAATACACCCGGGCCCGTGAATATCGGCAAGTGTGGCGGTCTGACTGCCGTTGATGTCAATCCAGTCGAAGTTGCCCCCGGTTCGGTCCCAGCTTGAGGCCCGTTTTGTACGGGCGCTCTTGAGCTTGCACATGTCACTGAGGAAATGGTCGTCGAGAGGGTGGCCGTCACTTCGGTTCATACTCTACCTCCTTGTTCCGGCCCGGGGCTCCGGCCGGACCGTTGAAAAGCCCCAATCTGATCTGCTCTCAGCCCCCGTTACGATTGACCGGACCCCTCCCCCCATGATCACCTGTGCGGACGCAAATGAATGGTCCGTGGCACGGCTGCTGCATCGCGCAACGGCGCCCGGCAGGTGAAACAAACCGGGCCGCCCTTATTGCCCTCCATCATAGCCTGGGCCGCGGTCGAAGCGTTCTGGGCGACGGACGGCTCGTAGGCAAACGGCAGGAGATGCGACGGCAATAGACACTTGGGGGCTAGGTCCTCGATGCGTTTCATGGCGTCACAGGTATCGAGATAATTCGACCCCCAATGCACATCGTACCAACCGAGCGTCCCTCCGGGGAACACAACATCTCCGCTGATGAGATTGCCCTCCCAGTGATATCCTGTGCAGCCTGGGGTATGGCCAGGCAAGTGGAAAACCGTAAACGTGGTTGAGCCGGCCACCAGCTTGTCGCCCGCTTCAACGACCTCGTCCACCGGACACCCGGTGTAGGGGAAGCTCCAACCCTGCAGGAAAGGCATCTCGGCCGCGGTGATAATCCGGTCGCCCTCCTGGATTGCGGCAACTGAGTTCTTGTGAGTCACAACGGGACAACCAAGCCTCTGGCGCACATGCGCTAAACCGCCATTATGGTCCACATGGTAGTGCGTTGTCAGGATCGCATCGACACACTTAAGGCTAAGGCCCGCCGATTCGAAATTGGCCAAGTGGGCGTCAGCGTTGTGAAAGAAGCCCGTGTCGACGAGCACGGCACGGTCCGCACAGCGGATGTAGTAGACCGTCTCCAGGGCAAGAGAAGCGAAGACGCCGGGCAGAGGCTCCTGCACTGGAGGACGTACAGCCGTGGTCTCCTTGAGAACTTCATGCGTTTCCATGGTTTCGGTTGGTGTCTCCTGTCGAGGCTGCCGACGTGTCGTCGAACAGGATGTTGCGAGGGCAAGCAGCCCGAGGTTGCCAATCACTTGCCTCCGCAAGAAGACGCGCCGCGTCGTACCTTCCGCCTCTTTCACGTTTCTTCTCAAAGCCTTCTGCCTGGTACTGATTTCTTGCAAGTGCTCACTTCATATAACATTGCAGGTAAACTACTTACGCACACGATGCTCATCTTGAAAAGGGCTGAATCGAGGCCATGCAAACGATTACATGCTAGCGCTTGCACTCTTATACCAGATTGTGTAATATCTGTCAAGAAAGCGCGACGAGGGTGAGAAATCTGCCTGCTGCGTCTGAAGCGTTGTGAAGCAGCGAACCAAAGGTTCAGAGGTTCGCGAGTTGGAACAGGAGAACGGCTATGAAAGTGGGAATCCTTGGCGCGGGTAACATTGCGCGGGCGCACGCGGCGTGCATGAAACAAGCTTGTCCGGACGTGGAACTAGCGGGAGCGAGTGACATCGTGCCGTCGCGAGCGAAGGTGTTCGGGCACGAATTCGGCATCCGTTCCTTCGAGTCCAATGCGGCGCTGCTCGATACGGACGTGGATGCCGTGTTCGTCTGCAGCAATCCGGCCGCGCATAAGGCGTGCGTGCTCGAATCCCTTTCCGCGGGCAAGCACGTGTTCTGCGAGAAGCCTCTCGCCCTGACGCTCGATGAAGGGCTCGAAATTGCTCGGGCTGTCGAGGCTTCCGGACGCCTTTTCATGTTGGGCTATCTATTTCACCATAGCCGGGTCGCCAACCGAATCAAGAGCCTGGTTGACAGCGGCGGACTGGGCGCGGTATCCGCGGCATGGTCGCAACGATTCGGCTATTTCGCCCCGCCCCCGGGGAGTTGGTACGCCGATCCGGCCGAGGGAGGCATCCTGGATCTATGCACCCATGATATCGAGTTCTTGTGTTGGTGGTGTGGCCGCCCGAGGAGTGTGTCCGCCACGGCTGTTACAGTTCACCCGTCGATAACCTGCGTGGATACGGTCAATATCGCGATGGAATTTGCGCAGGGCATGGGTACCGTCCTGTCGTCATGGGCATCGCCGCGTTCCGTGACGAATATCGGAGTATCCGGTACAAAGGGAACCGCGGTGTTCACCATCGAGGGTGAGTCGGCATCCGTGGCCGTGACCTTCAACGGGAAAGCGGAGGCAGTTGAGGAGCAGGAAAACCCAGCGGACGCAATGGCCGCCGAGCAACGCGCCTTCTTCGACGCCATCCGCACCGGGCACGCACCTTCGCCCGGCATCGCCGAGGGGCTCGTCGCGATCGAGGTCCACGAGGCGGCGCAACGATCCTGGACCACCGGCGCACGAACGTTTCTGTCAATTCAGGGCGAGTAAGGAGAAACGGCGATGGATCGTAACCGAATAGGCATCTTCCTGCCATGCCTCGGGCCGGGATCTTTCGAGGAACACATGCAACGCGCTCATGACTTGGACGTCGGTTGCGTCCAGCCCGCGCCTTTCCCAGGGATGCGGCCCACGTCTGAAACTTGGAAGCTGCTTCTTGACCTGAGCGAGAGACATGGGCTTGAGGTCAGCGCCTTGAGCTGTTATCAGGACTACGCCAACCCGGACAGTTTGGACCGGCGCATCGAAGATATGAAGGTGTGTCTCGACTACGCCCGATACCTGCCCAATCCAGTCGTGATCACCGAGGCCGGTGGCACCTATCTTGCCGAAGGCGGACAGCGGGCAAGCGAGTGGTACGTCCTCGTGGAGGCGATGAAGAGAACGGCGGAGCACGCTGCCCGCGCGAATGCCTATATTGCCATGGAGCCGGGCGGGGGAGGTCTGGTTGCATCGGTCGAGTCAATGTGTATGTTGATCGACGAGGTAGGAAGTCCACACCTGCGTCTGAACCTCGACCCGGCGAACATTACGATGCACGGATCGGACGCGGTTCGGGCAGCGCGGGAATTAGGGCCAATCGTCATCCACACACACGCCAAAGACGGCGCATTCTACTATCGCTTGACTGCTGAACAGTTCGCAGGCATCTTGGGCAAATTCCGGACTTTCGAGGACATGGCTGTACTCTTGGACCGAGAGACACCGCCATGCAACGAATTCCCGCTGGGCCAAGGGCAGGTGGACTGGCGTGCCTATGTTCACGCACTCGACGAGGCCGGTTACACCGGGCCATTCGTCATAGAACGAGAGACTGGCGACGACCCCGTCAGTGATATTGCACAAGCCGTCGAGTTCCTGGCCGCATTGTGATTCAGAGAATAGGATATCACCCAAGATGACACCACGTGAGCGTGTGCTGAAGGCCCTTGCCCACGAGGAGACCGACCTCGTCCCTTATGTCATACCCATAGAGCCGGCTGTTGACGCCGAACTCACACAACATTACGGCGGTCCCCAGTACCGGGAGCGTATCACGAACCACTACCTCAACGTGTCGCCAACCTTCACCGGCATCGCGGAAGGACCGCATCCCGAGGGTTCAATCATGGACGTGTTCGGCGGAAGGTGGGAGGTGAAGAATATCTGCCACCTAGTGGACTTTCCGCTGAAACGACCGTCGCTCGATGGGCTTGAATGGCCGGACGTGTCGAAAGACGAGTACTACGCGCCTCTGCACGATGTGCCCAGGCAAAACGCCGACCGGTTCATGATCGCCCTGTTTGCCTTAGGACTGTTTGAACGGAGTTGGGCGCTGCGGGGCATGAACAACATCCTTATGGATATGGCGTGCGAGCCTGCGTTCTGCGACGAGCTATACGACCAGATCGTCGAGTGGAACCTGAAGCTCTTGGGCAAAATGTGCGATACCCCCGTCGACGCCGTGGGCTTCACTGATGATTTGGGGTGCCAGAAGGGACTGATCATGGGGCCGCACTTCTGGAAGCGGTATCTCAAACCGCGTATGGCAATCCTGATGGGTTACATCAAGTCGCGCGGCAAGTACTCCTACCTCCACAGTTGCGGCGACAACGGCGATATCATGGGCGATCTTATCGAAATGGGCTTGGACATCTTCAACCCCCTTCAGCCGGAGCCTTGGGATATCTTTGAGATCAAGAAGCAATACGGACGTTACATCACCTTCGATGGCGGCATAAGCTCGCAGACCACCTTGCCGTTCGGTTCAGCGGAGGATGTGGATCGAGAGGCCCGCCGGTGCCTGTGCGAACTCGGGCAAGGCGGCGGATATATCGCAGGTCCGAACAAGCCCATTATGGCCGGCACGCCTGTTGAGAATGCAGTGGCTCTCATTGAAGTCCTGGTAACACAATGACGGAGGATTGCCATTGCCTCGCCAGCGGTCAAGATTTCTTTCCAAACATGTACCTGAAAAGGCTTTGATGACCCACGACAATGTCGGCGCGAATGGGGATCGGGGGAAAAACGTCACTGGTGCTGAGAATGTCTCTCAGCGTTTTCCGCACCTCTTCGGGGGTGTTCTGAAATCGCAACGTGACAGACTTCGGCGGCTCGGCGGGAACCTCGCCCTCCCGGACGGAGACGACGGCGCCTTCGATGGCCACAGGGTAGTTGGGCAGCGTGACCCGCGCCGTTTGGCCCACGGCAACGCGTTCGGAGTTCGCGGGCTCGAGTGGACCCGCCAGTTCGAGTGTGCCAAGGTCGTAAACCAAAGCGAACGGGCTGCCTGCAGCCGCGGCTTCATCCCGGCTTGGGTCGGGAAGTGTCTTGAGTAAGCCCGATACTGCTGCTGTCAGCGTTTCAGGGGCTTCAGGCGCCGGCAGCGCGGTCAGGAGAGATCGAGCCTGTTCCGCCACACTTGATGAAGACGGAACCGCCTCAAGTGCGGCGACAGCGGCGCGGTAATGGCGCTGTGCCAACACGCGGGCTCTATCCTCGGGCGAGGTCGCAACGCGGCACACCGCATCGCCTGCTTTGACCTCGTTGCCCGATGCGGCCAGGTACTCGATAAGCACTGCCTGTTTGTCCGAAGCAACCAGTGCTGAAATGGGCGCTATCGGGCCCGTCACTCGGGCGAGCACTTCCACCTGGGCGATCATGCTGTAAACCGCCGCAACGCCTACGACGGCGGAGAGTAGATATCCGATCACCTCGACGATGGCCACAAACCGCGCGTTCAACCACCTGCGGTATCGAGTCAGGCGCTTGTTCACAATTCGGACTGACGGCTCTGTTGCTCTGCTTCTGTCCATAGTCTGTAGTACATTCCCTGACGCTCCATGAGCGACTTATGTGTCCCCGTTTCCACGATGCGTCCGAGATCGAGCACGTAGATTCGATTCGCGTTCCGGGTGCTTAGCAGGTTGTGCGCAACGACAATCTGGGTAATGCCTTCAAATGCCGCATCGATGTTCCCGATGACCTGAGTTTCAGTAAGCGGATCAAGGGCCGACGTGGCCTCATCCAAGATCAGCACCTTCGGCGAGCGAAGCAGCCCTCGAGCCAGACACAGCCGCTGCTTCTGGCCGCCGGACAGCGCGCCGCCTTCCGTGAGGAGAGTGTCGTAGCCTTGCGACAGCGCGTCTATGAAGCCTGCTGCGTCAGCGAGCTCGGCCGCGCGCCGCAAGTCGGCCTCGGAAACCCTTGCGTTGCCGTAAGCGATGTTCTCTCTGACAGTGGCCGCAAGAACCTGCTGGCCCTGCATGACCAAGCCGACGCTCTCACGGAGGAATCGCTGTGGAAGACGGCGCACGTCCACGCCGTCCAGGAGGATCGCTCCCTCTGACGGGTCGTAGAGCCTCACAAGCAGGTGGGTCAACGTGGTCTTGCCTGCGCCGGTTGGGCCGACGATTGCGATCTTCTCGCCGGCTTCGGCCACGACGCTCACGTCCCGCAGCACCGGGACGTCGTCGTAGGCGAACGATACGCCGCGGACTTCGATGCGTCCGCGAGACTCAAGAAGCGCCTCGGGTTGTTCGGGGTCCTGAATATCGGGAATGATGTTCAGCGTCTCAATCAAGCGCTCGGCGGGAACAAGTTTCTGACGCACCATCTGGAAGATGTTGATCAGGTCCTGAACGGGCCCGATAAGGCCCAGTACGACCCCGAGAACCGCGGAAAACTCACCCAGGGTCATCTCGTCGCTGATGACTCTCAACCCCGACATCATGTTGATCACTAGAGCGAAGAGACCTAGAGCGGTTGCGCTGAATGTGCCATCGAACACGGTAAACATGGTGCGGCGCCACCCGGCGCGCATCGTGCTAAACAACTGATGGAAGTACCACCGGTGGGCAGTGGCATCGCGGTTGTATCCCTTGACCAAGCGGAATGCTGAGAGGATCTCGCGGAGCGCGGCGGTCAACTGCTGGCCTTCGTGCCGCGCGCGTCGGTCCCAACGACGGATTCGCGTCGAGAACCAGTGCCGCGCGGCGAGAAAGATGATCAGGTAGGTCACAGTAGGAAAGATCAGCCACTTGCCCAACGTGTGCAGCATAAACAGCATCGCGCCCATGCGCTGAAGAGCGAAGACGGTCGTCGGAATCACGTCATTGATCAAATAGAGGCAGTCGCCAACGTCCGCCGTGCACCGGAACATATGCTCGCCGATGGGACGCCGGTTGAACTGTTTGAGCGATAGGTTGCGTACACGCTTGTAAAAATCAAGGCCAAGACTGAGAGGCACGCGGGCCACCCCGTACCCCGCCACTACGTCGTGCGTGAATCCGAAGACGCGTTCGACGAATCGCACGGCCAGGATGATAAGCACCAGCCGCACCAGCAGCCTCATGTCGCGCTGCGGCAACGCATCGTCAATGAGACGGATGCCGACCGCAATCGGGATAACCGACACGAACGCCAGGATCTGCGTTACCAGGATGCGTAGCAGCAACTTGTCCCAGATCACCCGTGCATAGCGCATGACGCGGAAGAACACCCCGATCCGCTCCCAGGTAGTGAGGCGCGAGGAATCGATGATGGGCTGTGAGGCGGTGACGAGCCGGATCATGATTCAGCCTCCGGCGTTCGGTTCTGCTTGCGATGGAGCTTGGCCTCCTCCGCCTGCCACATCCTCACATAGGGTCCGTCCTGCGCCGAAAGCTGGGCGTGCGTTCCCCGTTGGCGAAGAGCGCCGTTCTCGAGCAAGATGATCTCGTCCGCGTCGATAATCGAGGCGATGTTGTGCGCGATCACCAAGCGCGTGCGCCCCGCCTCGAGCGTGCGCAATTGGCTCAGGATCTCCTCCTCAGTGACGGGATCGAGCGCGGACGTCGCCTCATCGAGATAGACGAATCGCGGATTGCGGATGATGGCGCGGGCGATGGCCAGGCGTTGCTTCTGCCCGGCGGAGAGGTTCCCGCCTTCCGAGAGCACCGTGTCAAGTCCGTCGGGCAAAGACTCGACCATATGATCGAGCCCGGCCAGATGCACCGCCTCGGCGAGATCATCGCCATCGGCGGAGAGCTTGCCGAACAGCAGGTTGTCGCGGATGGTTGCGGAAAACAGGAAGTTGTCCTGAAGCACCAAACCCACTTGATCGTGGTACGCGTCCAAGTCCAGTTGCCGGAGGTCATGTCCATCAATGAGAATGCGGCCCCCCGTGGGATCGTAGTACCGCATAAGGAGATTGAACACGGTGGTCTTGCCCGCGCCCGACAGTCCCACGATGGCCAGCTTCTTGCCCGGGGCAACACGGAAGTTCAGCCCATGAAGCACTTCGGGGCCTTCAGATGTGTAGCGGAAAGACACGTTCTTGAAGACGATCTCGCCTTGCGGATCTTCGAGGCGGATGGGCTCAGGCGGATTGGCGATGTCCGGCAACACATCCAGGGTCTCAAGCATGCGCTCCGCCGGTACGGCCTGTATGCGCATCAACTGAACCCAGAGAGTGAAGTCCTCAAGCGGACGGATCAGTGCATAGATCATCGAGCCCAGCGCGACGTACTCGCCGATCGTTATCGAACCCTTGATGACCAGCGCGCCGCAGAACAGGTAGTGGATCACGGGGCAGAACCATGCCTCAAGGAAGAGCGCCCCAATTACGAATAACGCAAGAATGATCGCCCAACGCATCGTCGCCCTCGCCACGCGCGATGCGTATCTGAAGTAGCGAAGGACGTCCCAATGTTCCCGCGCGGAGACGCGCGACAGCATGAAATTCGAGAGGTTCTGCTGGAGAACGGCCTGCATCTCTTGAAGACGAATGCGCAGTGCGCGTTGGGCATCACGGCCGACGGATCCCAGGAAATGAGCGAAGGCAAAGTAGAGAACAATGTAGACGCCAATCAAAGCCGCAATGATTGGATTCACAAACAGCAATAGGCCTAATGCAGTTAGAATCGCCTGCACCTTCTCGACGACCGTCGGAACCACGCTTCCGATTAGATTCGCCGTGTCAGACGTATCCGCGCCTATGCGAAACATGTGCTCACCGACGGGTCGCGAATCGTAAAAACGAAGAGACAGCCGGTTCACGTGGCGCAAGATCAACGATTTCATGCGAATGTCGAGAGTCAGCCCGACGTACGACCCAACGATCCCGCCTACCAGCCCAAACACGGTTCCCGTGATCGCGAGAAGGAACGCGAATCCCATCCAGAGGAATAGCAACCGAGGGGATTTGGACGGCAGAGCGCGGTCGATCACGCTCGACATGACCATCAGCGAGCATACGCCGAGGAAGGCCCCGCACTGCGTCATGACCAGACGCAGCAGGATCTTGTCCCAGACTGGAATCAAATACTTCAGGAAGCGGCGCAGCACCCGGAGAAGGGCCCTGAAGCCTTTCATCTCTACCGTTCCGGCAACCTGTGCCGCGTTCACCATGCGTCAACCCTGAACGATCCGCAACCGCGACGCGCGAGAAACATCCTTGCCTCATTCAAGCGATAGGTTGAAGGGCGCGAGCATGCTCCCCTCCATATGGCACCTGCAAGCGGGGAGGATTGTATCCTCAGCGGAAGCGCCAAATCAAGGCAAATGCGATCAATCGATTACAGCAAACGCTTACAAGCCCATGCGGTTCGAGCTTGGGACGAGGCGGCGTGTTTTTCCGGATGGAATTTCGTACGAGCGTCGGCTATGCTGGCCGTATTGTCCCGATGCCCGTTGTGGCATGCCGGGATATGTCGTCTCCTCGTGCTGGTGTACGAGAACAGAGAGATTGGAGGATGGGGAAGATGCAGGTCGCCATGGCGTTGATAGCGCTGTCCGCATGGATGTCCGCAGCGGAGGAGGAACCGGCGCGGCCGGTGAAAGAAATCCAAGGGGATGTTCATATCAATGACCACGTTGAATGGCGCGACGCGGATTATAGGATTCACGGAAGCGTCTGGCTGCATGATGGCGGCGAGCTGCTCATTGAGAATGCACGCGTTGACTTGATGTGCACCTACACACGGGAATTCAGATATCAGTGGGACGGAGGGACGCTCGTCACGCGCGGCGCAACGCTGGGCGGCTCCGAGTCTTCCGGTGCAGTCTACCAGACAGTTTTCGAGATCCAGCACGGCACATGGGAAGCGGAGGACACCACAGTGCAGTATTCCTCAGGCATCACGCTGGGTTGGACGGGATTTCCAGTGAAGTTCCATGCGATTCGGCTCCATTCCGGGCCTCATCCGGATTCCGTCATCATGAGTAGCGGCGCCTCCGATGTCGTGTTGAGGGACAGCGACTTCAACGTGTCTCTCTATGTGTCGGCCAAACGCGGCGGGAAAGGGGAATTGGAGTTGCCGTCAGACGGCGAGCCGATCTCGCGCGTGTTTGACCCATCCAACGTTCCGGGCGTACGTTACCGCCTGGAATTGATCAACACGACGGTACCGTTGTGGTGGGTGTTCTTCGGCGGCATCGCCGACAACGGGCCCCCTACTGAAGTAGTCCTGGGCAATTGTCCACGTCTTATCCCTTCACTGATGGCGGAGAATCTGCGCGGTACGCTTCACCTGCCGAGCCCCTGGCCTCCCAAGCCGGGTGACGTCGCAAGCCTCACGTTTGGCAACCTGACCCTTCGCACCACCGGGAAGACCGTTAACACGTGGTGTTGGGGGATCTATCTGTCAGGCGACAAGACGGACGCGGTGCTCGATGGCGCCACGACCATCTGCGAATTAATGATCAGCGGCGGCCGGCTGGTCATGCAAGGCGACCCGGGCACGTACAATGCACAGAACGCGTGCACAACCGTGGAAGTCGGCCACGTCAAAAGGCCAATGGACATAGACAAGAACAAACCCGATAAGAGAACCAAGGGGAAACCGGTCGAACTCATCATCAAGAACGCTTCTCTCGGACGTTTTGCCAAGAATGACCCGATCATCGGACAGATCACCGCCCACCGCGGAGGCCGAGTCAAGATTGAGCATGCTCGTTGCGCCAACCTCAAACTCATCACGAAGGAAAACGGAAAGATCTCCCTGCCGGACTGCGTCAAGCGAGGGACATTTACGCTGGTAAAGGATGGCGGGCCAATCGTTGTGAAAGACCGGTAGGCCGCCGTTTCAGCATGTTACGTATTCGCGCGGTTCGCCCAGGGGCCGCTCATGCACCGGGCAAGCTGAACAGGCCTCCGAAATTGATATAGCCGCCTCCGGTGTCCGCATCGACAACGCGAAGGAATGCCCGCTTGCCCTGGAAACGCGAGGTGTCCACGATCATTCTCTTGAACAGATGCCCTCCGTACCCCGTGACCCGGGCAAGTTCCTCGCCGGATTCGGCATTCAGGAGCGCCACGTACGTGGCCTGGACATTTGCCGTGCCGGAAACCCAAAGGCTGTACAATCGGTCTTTCACGAGGAACGGCGGCGACTCGATGGTCCCCGTGCGCTCATAGTGGATGCTGCCGTCGGTGCCGATGACCGTACTGACGAAATGAGACATCGGCGGCGCGAGGTCGGGGTTCGTCGAGGAGACGAAGCAGGGATCGAGGTCGCCCTTGACCAGTCGCCGCCACCCCTTCCGCGTCTCTTCGTCCAAGAAATCGAAAACAGGAGTGCCAGTCGCTTGTGCCCGGCGCCATGTCAGCCGAGCAATGCGGATGCCTTTCAGGTCCGGCATGAGCGACGCAATGTAGTATTCCCCCTGGTGACGAATGATCTCGGGGGCCGCCACGGGCAATGCGCAGACAAAAGGGCCGTCGTCGTCGATGCCGAAGTTCAGCGGATTGGCGGAACGATACACGCACGTCTGTGCATCCTGCCCGTAGCGCTGTGTGCGGAACAGATAGTAGGCGCCCGGCTCAGGTTCCACGACGTGGGGACATTCGCACGAGAACGGACCGTTTCCGGCCCAGCCTCCGTAGGCGGCCACGCACGAGTCGCTCCAGCTCTGCAGGTCCGTGGAGGTGCGGCAATAGTCGTATCCCTGGCCTCTTGGGAACGCGGTGTAGTAGCAGTACCAAAGGCCCTTTGAGAAGAGAAGCATTGCATCGCGTGAATTCCACGCGTTTCCTTCGCCGAAAAGCCCTGACTTGCCACTCGGCCCAACGTGACGCCGAAAGGTCTTCCCGTCATCGCTGTCCGCGAAGCAAATCCTGACCCAATCGCCGTAGGCCATCCAGTAGCGGCCCTTCCAGGTCACGACGTGCGGCGCTTGCAGGCCGCCCGGGGTCTCACCGAAGGCCGGATCTGATTCCATGGCAACACCCATAGGCTTCCAGTCGGGACTCTTCAAATTGCCACCCTGCCAACGGTGGAATAGGCGCGTCATGCCACCGCAATTCGTCCCGCGAATGCAGGACCACAACTGCCACGTTCCGTCGGCGGCTTGCCAAACACTGAAGTCGACAGGCTGCTGGTGCGGTGTCGTGTAATTGCCCAAATCAGGGTTGCCGGCAACCTGCCACCAAGGTTCTTCGATGACCGGAACCAGAATATCGTCGCTCTGCGCGGCCGCAGCTGCAAGCAGTATCAGAGGCAAGGGAGCGATCATGGCGTTTCCTCCAGATGGACCTACGTTTCGGGCATATGTCCCATGAGTAAGAGAAGCGGCGGGTTTCCCTGTTGGAGACCCGCCGTGGCATTGTGTTCCGTTGTGATTAGGATACGGGAGGCAATGCCATGGATAAGCG
>Ga0315279_10000876_pt1 | contig 54154 bp, 47 predicted proteins | sample YL17G06_20_MG_FD_203694 | JGI IMG/M metagenome (GOLD analysis project Ga0315279, IMG submission 203694) | Sediment microbial communities from Yellowstone Lake, YNP, Wyoming, USA - YL17G06_20 | ecosystem: Environmental > Aquatic > Freshwater > Lake > Sediment | place: USA: Wyoming | collected... | reverse complement strand
GCGAGGACGCCGGCGAGGTTGGAGACCTCGATGGAGTGGTCGAGGGCGTTCTGGCCGAGGGTGGTGCGGAACTTCATCTTGCCCAGGAGGCGGACGACGTCCGGGTGGAGGCCGGTGACGCCGGTGTCGAAGATGGCGCGATCGCCGGCCTCGCGGATGCGGTCCTCCATGAGAGTCTGGGCCTTCTGGACGGCGTCCTCGATGCGGCCGGGGTGGATGCGGCCGTCGCTGATGAGGGTCGCGAGGGCGAGGCGGGCGGTTTCGCGGCGGATGGGGTCGAAGGCAGAGATGACGACGGCCTCGGGGGTATCGTCAATGATGAGGTCCACACCGGTGAGCTGCTCGAAGGCGCGGATGTTGCGGCCTTCCCGGCCGATAATGCGGCCTTTCATCTCATCGGAGGGGAGGGGGACGGCGGAGACGGTGGTCTCGGAGACCTGTTCCACGGCGCAACGCTGGATGGCGAGGGAGATGATCTCCCTGGCTTTGCGGTCGGCCTCGCGGCGGGTCTCCTGCTCGATCTGCTCAAGGAGGAGGGCGGCCTCGTGGCGGGCCTCTTCCTGGGCCTGGGCGAGGACGATGGAGCGGGCCTCCTCCATGCTGAGGTTGGCGACGCGCTCGATCTCCTGGCGCCAGTGCTGGCGCTCCTTGTCGGCGAGGCTGCGGAAGCGTTCGAGTTCGTTTTCCTTGTCCTGAATCTGGCGCTCACGCTTTTCGAGGGCTTCGGCGCGGCGCTCGAGGCTTTCCTCCCGCTGGTGGAGCCGGCGCTCGGCGCGCTGGATCTCGACGCGGCGGTCCCGGGTCTCCCGCTCTATGTCCTTGCGGAGGCGGTGGGCCTCATCTCTGCCCTCGAGGAGGGCCTCCTTGCGTTTGGCGTCAATCTCGGCTTTGGCCTGTTCCAGCTCGAGCTCGGTCTCTCTGACCTTGCGCTGGAAGCGGAGTTTGGGGCGGGCGATAAGGAAGTAGTAGGCGACCAGGAGCACGAGGGCTCCAGAGAGCAACAAGACGGTAGGGTCTTGGTCGGTGAGGTGAGACCACATGGTGCAGCTTCCTTTCTATGACGTCGTTCGGCTGGGCGGGCAGTTCGGGCCATGCTGCCAGCGGGCCGGCTAAGGAGGGCCGGACCGTGCCGAGCCGGACGGCGAGGTCGTTTTCGGCCGGGCTGCTGGTGACAGAAGGAAAGAAATCGGTTGAGCAGCCCGCGGAACAAGGCGCGCCAGGCGGCCCCGGGGTGGGCCCGAGGGAGCGGGTCCGGGCGCTGGCCTGGGCGGTTGAGAAAGCCCATCAGGTGGGCGTCCTTTCCGAGGATAATCGCGGTGTTGCTGTTCGCATATGGAGTTCACTCCTGCGGAGTCTCGCCATCACTTGCTATGGCGAGACTCCGCAGGACTGCGTTGACGGTGTCGAACTCGTAGCCGCGGCCGAGGAGGAGGCGCTGGAGCCGGGCCAGCTCCTTGGCATCGGGCTCGCCACGAAGCCGGCGCTGGGCGAGGGCGAGGGCCTGGTTCAGTTCGGCGCCCTCGTCGGCGCGGTGGGCGAGGGTGTCCTGGATGATGGGTTCGGGGACGCCCTTCTGGCGGAGCTCCCAGTGGAGCTTGCGCCGGCCCGCGCCGGAGGCGAGGCGGCTGGCGACCCAGGCGCGGGCGAACTCTTCGTCGTTGATGAGGCCGGCCTGCTCGAGCCCGGCGATGACCTCGGCGATAACGTGTTGATCGAAGCCGCGGCGACGGAGCGCCTGCTGCAGCTCGCGGCGCGAGCGAGGCCGCGTGGTGAGAAGGCGGAGGCACTTCTCCCGCGCCTGGTGGGCGTCTGTGGGATCGAGCGGTGGGGCCTTACGCGTCATCTTCTGCGGGCTCGTCTCCATCAGTAGTGAGGCCGACGCGGGAGCGGATGTCGGCTTCGATCTGGTCGGCGAGGTCGGGGTTGTCCTCGAGGAAGGAGCGGGCGTTGTCGCGCCCCTGGCCGAGGCGGGTGTCGCCGAAGCTGAGGAAGGCGCCGGACTTGGAGAGGATGCCGGTGGCCACCCCAATGTCGAGGAGGTCGCTGCTGCGGGAGATGCCTGAGCCATAGATGATATCAAACTCCGCCTGGCGGAAAGGCGGGGCGACGCTGTTCTTGGTGATCTTGGCGCGGCTGCGGCCGCCGATGATCTGATCGCCGCGCTTGAGAGATTCCACTCGGCGGAGTTCGATTCGCACGGAAGACCAGAACTTGAGGGCGCGGCCGCCCGGGGTGGTCTCGGGGTTGCCGAACATGACGCCGATTTTCTCGCGGATCTGGTTGAGGAAGACGCCGGCAGTGTCGGACTGGCGGATGGAGTGGGCGACTTTGCGGAGGGCTTTGGACATGAGGCGGGCCTGGAGGCCGACGTGGGAATCGCCCATTTCGCCTTCGAGCTCGGCCTTGGGGACGAGGGCGGCGACGGAGTCAACGATGAAGATGTCGAGGCCGCCGGAGCGGACGAGGATGTCGGCGATGTCAAGAGCTTGCTCGCCGGTCTGGGGTTGGGAGATGAGGAGGGCGTCGAGGTTCACGCCGAGGGCCTTGGCGTAGGTGGGGTCCATGCGCTGCTCGGCGTCAATGTAGGCGGCGGCGCCGCCGTTGCGCTGGGCGCTGGCGATGAGGTGGTAGGCGAGGGTGGTCTTGCCCGAGCCCTCGTTGCCGTAGATTTCGGTGATGAGGCCGCGGGGGATGCCGCCGACGCCGAGGGCGATGTCGATGCCGAGGGCGCCGGTGGAGATGACGCTGACGTTGAGGTGCTGAGAGGAGCCGAGACGCATGATGGATCCCTTGCCGTGCTGGCGCTCGATCTGGGTGATGGCGGATTCGAGGGCCTTGTTCTTGTCGTCTGCTTTCTCTGCCTTCTTCTCTGGCATGGGAGGCCTCCTAGAGTAGGGCGTATTCCTGCAACACGTGGTAGATGGCGCCACGCGGGGTGAGTTCGCTCTTCATGAGCAGGACGCGGTCAACGGGCACTTCGCCGAGTTCCTCCTGTGCGAGCCGGGCGATGGCGGCGGAGAGGTCCGGGTCGGGCTTGGCCTCCCGCGCCCGACCGATGGTGAGGTGGGGGCGGAAGGGGCGGGCCTCGGGCGGGAAGTCGAAGGCGGCGCAGGCCTGCTCGACGCGGGCGGCGAGGGCGGTGAGCTCGGCGGCGCCGTCGGTGAGGCCGGCCCAGATGACGCGGGGCCGGCTGGGGCTGGGGAAGGCGCCAATGCCGTGGAAGCGCATAGTGAACGAGGGAGCGCCCCCGAGGGCGGCGGCGACGGCTTGCCAGGTCTGTTGGAGACGATCAGGCAGGACTCCGCCAAGGAACTTGAGGGTGATGTGGAAGCTGTCGGCGGCCACCCACTTGACGGCGGGGGCGGCGCGGCGGAGGGTCTCCTGGGCGGTGTGCAGCTCGCCCGCGGCCTCGGGCGGGACGGGGACGGCGATGAAGCTGCGGATCCCCTTCGACAGGCTCAGGGCAGGGAGGTCGCTCACGAGGCGCCTCCCGGACGGCCGGTGAGGTGGCGGTAGAGGAGGTAGAGGGCCATGTGTGCGGCTCTTTCCTTGATGAGCAGGCGGTCGCCGCTGAGGCGGCGCTCGTCGGCGAAGGCGCCGCCGGAGTGGGCGAGGCCGAGGTAGGTGAGGCCGACAGGCTTCTGCGGCGTGCCGCCGGTGGGGCCGGCGATGCCGGTGACGGAGAGGCCGAGGTCGGCCCCGCAGACGCGGCGCGCGCCCTCGGCCATCGCTTCGGCGGTCTCGGCGCTCACGGCGCCGTGGGCGTTAATGGTTTCGGCGGGGACGCCGAGCAGGTTGGTCTTCGCCTGATTGCTGTAGGTGACCAGGGAGCCAAGGAAATAGTCGGAGCTGCCGGGGATGTTGGTGAGACGGTGGCCGAGGAGGCCGCCGGTGCAAGATTCGGCGACCGCCAGGGTGTTGCCGGCCTGGCGGAGAAGGCCGCCGACCACGGATTCGAGGGTGTCGGCGTCGGCGCCATAGATGTGATCGCCGAGGCGGTTTCGAATCTCGGCCTCGATGGGGGCGATGGCGCGGTTGGCTGCGGCGCGGTCGGAGGCGCGGGCGGCGATGCGGATATGCACCTCCGCGGGCTTGGCGAGGGGGGCGATGGTGGGGTTGGTCTGGGCGGAGATGAGGTCGTGCAGCTCGGCCTCGATCTGGGACTCGCCGATGCCGGTGAAGCGCAGGATGCGGGAGACGAGGACGGCCCCGCCCTGGCCGGCGACTTGCTCGGCGAGATAGGGGTAGACCACGCCCTCGAACATGGGCTTCATCTCGGAGGGGGGGCCGGGGAGGGCGATGATGGCCTTGTCATCAGTGCGCAGGATGAAACCGGGGGCCGTGCCAACTGGATTCGGCACCGCGATGGCGCCGCGGGGAAGCCGCGCTTGCTTGAGCAGGCTATCCAGCCATCTGTGACCGCGTTGGCGGACTACGTCTCTGATGTGGTCCGCGGAGGCAGGGTCTTCCTCGAGGGGAAGGCCGGTGACATCGGCGATGGCGGCCGCGGTGATATCGTCCTGCGTGGGCCCCAGTCCACCGGTGGCGAGTACGGTGTCAGCTCGCTGAAGGGCGATGGTGAGCGCGGCGGCCAGACGGGCGATGTTATCACCGACCGTGGTCTTGTAGAAGACATTGATCCCCAGCTCGGACAGCTTGTCTGCCAGATAAGCGGCATTGGTATCGAGTATCTCTCCCAAGAGCAGCTCGGTGCCGACCGAGAACAACTCCAGTTGCATCCACTCCTCCGGTATCCAGGGTGACGGCCGGAAGGAGCCCACGCCGGGCTATTATACAGGGGTTTGGAGGGGATGGAAAGGGGGGGCGGAGGGGGTAACCACAAAGGCACGAAGGCACCCTGGGTCGCTAAAGCTGTGCAGGGCAGGCCCGGCGGCGAGGGGGAAGGAAGAGGGGGCAGGAGATGAGTGCGCTCCGCCCTGCCTGTCAGGCCGGGGATTACGGATTTGAGATTGGAGATATCAGAGGGGCAGGAGATGAGTCTCCTCCGCCAAGGCTTCGAAGACCTCCGACTCCCAGGGCGGGGAGCCCTGCCCTAGGGGCCAAAGCACGAAGAAGGGTAGGAGGCCCCTCGACCCATTCGACAGGCTTCCCTCGACTGCGCTTCCCTCGGCTGCGCTCGGGACAAGCGGGACAAGCCCTTCGACTGCGCTCCCCTCCACGACGGTCGGGGCAGGCAGGGCGGGCAGGGCAAGCTCCGCTCGGGGTAAACAGGCTCCTGCCCAACGGGAGGGCGAAGGGCGTCAGGGCGGCGCGAGGTTGTCTTAGCAGTCGGGCGCCGAGGCGGCCGCGCGCGCTAGTGCTTGCCGATGGCCATCAGGCAGAGCACGCCCACGAGCAGAACCACTCCTGCCGCTGCCAGGCCTGCCGAAGTGAGGATGATGTTCTTCCTCACCCCCGGGGGAAACTCCGACGTCGGGATCTTCCCGCAGGTTGCACACTGGAACGGGCCGAACGCGGCATAGAAGAGAGCGCCCACCAGCCCGGCGGTGAACTGCGCCCCAGGGCTGTATCCCCGCTGCACCGGCTTCCCGCATCGCGGACACGCATGCGCCATCACTAACCTCCTTCGCTTCCGTTCAGACCACCTGATCGCGTATACGTTTCCGCGGCCATCATCTGCGGCCGTGCAGGCCGGCCTACTGCTGCACCACCAGCGTCCCCTTCATGCCTCCGTGCCCGGCCCCGCAGTAGACCGTGCAGTGGAACTCGAACTCCCCCGCCTTGTCCGGCGTGAACTCGATGGTCTGGGGCTGATGCGGGGGGAGCTTGTGGTTGATGTTGAAGGCCTCGATGCCCAGGCCATGCTCCACATCCATGCTGGTGACCACCAGCCGCACCTTCTCCCCCTTCTTCACCACGATCCGGTCAGGGGTGAAGGCCCACTGCTTGGCTTCCACCTTCACCTCCCGCACCCCATCCGCCACCTGCCCTGACAACTGATCGCTCACCGGCGGCTTCGCGCCCTCCGGCTTCGGCGCCTTGGGCCCGCAGCCCCACACCAGCAGCCCGCAGACCACCGCGACCACACCTGCACTCGCAAGCGCCTGTCTCATCTTGCCACCTCCGGCTCGGCTTGCCGTGTCACTTCGCCACCTCCTCCACCTCCCATGCGTCGTTCACGTACAAACCCACTACCGACACCGCGAAGCGCCACTTTCTGATTACATCAACCGCCTGCGTGATCTGGTGTTCGTGCACTGCCCTTGAGACCGGGTTGGCGGAGCAGTTGTGGTGGCCGACGACGGCGATGACGGTGGAGCCGTGCTGGTGTACGGAGATGTGTGCGCTCGCCTTCGCCTGGATCATCTGCTCGACCAGGCCGTGCACCAGGGCATCATCCGGCCCCGGCATGGTGATGAGGTCCACATAGTCGAGGCGATGCTCGCGCTTCAGCCAAGCGACCACCGGCTCGTATACCCGGCCGTCTATGCAGGTGATGGCGGTTCCGAAGTAAGCGGTTGGCATCGCGGGCTCCCTGGCAGGTCGCGGACCTGCCCTGCCTGGCCGGAAGGTGTCTCCGCGACGGGCAGTTACACGATCGTTGCGTCGATCCGGTTCTTCAGCTTCTCTCTCAGGTCCTCGGGCGATTCCCATACGATGTGGTTATACTGACGCGTGTCGAAGTTGCACTTCTGGAGGTGATCCTTACGGCACGTGAAGATCACTGGCAGCCCCAGTCCCATCGCGAATCCTGCCTCGAAGTAGACTGCTTGGCGATGTCCCGTAACCTCGACGACGAGGAAACGGCTGCGCCGGATCTGGGCGACAATGTAGTCGTCAATCTTCTCGTTGAACTGGGCCAGGTCCACCCGCACTGGGCTGTAGCCGGCGTCCTCGATGGCTGGCTTGAGCCCCTTCTCCCATGCCTCGTTCAGTCCCGGATCGAACCACATCGCGACGAAGGCTTGGCGGCTCTCGGCTCGCACCTGCCGAAGCTGCTCTATCCTCTCCCAACCCCTTACAGTCAGGCGGTAACTGCCGCCGCCCTGGTCAAAGCCGGTGACCTGGTCAAGAAAACCGGACTGAACCATATGGTTGAGCATGAACCGAAGAGTCTCGGGATGCTCCGCAAAAAGGAGAGGCCAGTCATGCTCTGCGCTGACGAATACGGGATCGCCCGGATGCCGGCTCTTGCGCGCCAGATTCAGGAGACCCCTGTCTATCCTCTCCGGAATCGAGCGAGGGACCAGAGCGCCAAGGACCTCGTCTATCCTGAACCCGACCGGCTCTTCCCCCGAAGGCTTGTAGCTGCTCGAACAGATCGTGATCAGACTGTCCTGTTCAGAGCGCTCGCGCGTGACTCCCGAGAGCATGGCCTTGTCACCAGGATCGCCGCTGTAGTATTGTAGCTCAAGCTCGGCCTGGGGAGTGATGTAGTACTCTCCGCAGCGGTCACAGCGGATTCCCCTTATGGCCTCGCGGCCCCTGGCGCGCGACTCGCCATAGTCTAGCACCCTTGCACCTTGTCCACACAGCTGGCATGCGTATCCACTCATGGCCGGATCCCTCCGTGTCAGAGCATCAAGCTGCGACCGGCGGGCGTGGGCACGCCCGCCCTACAACTGGGCCACTGCGATGCGTCCCTACGCGCCTTTCACCCTCCTCGTCAGCTTCGGCACGATCTCAAACAGATCCCCCACGATTCCATAGGTGGCGACCCCGAAGATCGGTGCGGCGGGGTCTTTGTTGATGGCGATGATGACATCGGAGCTGGCCATGCCGGCGAGGTGCTGGACGGCGCCGGAGATGCCGCAGGCGATGTAGAGCTTGGGCTGCACGGTGCGGCCGGTCTGCCCCACCTGGTGGTAGGCGGGGATCCAGTCGGCGTCCACGGCGGCGCGGGAGGCCCCCACCGCTCCTCCCAGGGCCTCCGCCAGCTCGCGGATGATGGCGAAGTTCTCCGGCTTGCCCAGCCCCCGCCCGCCGGAGACGATGATCTGCGCATCCTGCAGGTTCACCTGCCCATCGCCCTCCTGCTGGACGATCTCCACGATCTTTGTGAGGATGGCGCGCTCATCGAGCTTCACGGGAACGGTAACCAGCTCGCCCTTGCGGGCGGCGTCCGGCTCCAGCGCCTTCATCACGCCGGGGCGGACGGTGGCCATCTGCGGCCGCGCCTCCCGGCAGACGATGGTGGCCATGAGATTGCCGCCGAAGGCGGGGCGGGTCTGGACGAGCAGGCGGTCGGCCTCGTCAATGTCCAGGCCGGTGCAGTCGGCGGTGAGGCCGGCGCTCACTCGGGCCGCCACCCGCGGGGCGAGGTCACGCCCCTGCGGGGTGGCGGAGATGAGCACGATCTCCGGCTTGTGCTGGTTGATCATCCCGGCCAGGACATCGGTGTAGGGGCCGGTGCGGTAGTGAGCGAGCGCCGGGTCCTGGGCGAGGTAGACCTTGTCCGCGCCGTGGGCGATCAGGTCCTGTGCCAGCGGCTCCACTTGGTCGCCAAGCAGGACGGCGGCGAGTTCCACGCCGAGCCTCTCGGCGAGGCGCCGGCCCTCGCCGAGAAGCTCGTAGGCCCCTCGGCGCAAATGCCCGTGAAGATGCTCGGCCACCACCCACAGGCCGCGGTACTGCGTGACATCCACATCCCGGCGGAACGCCACCTCCAGCACGATGGCGCCGAACTTGCAGGATGAGGCGCACGCGCCGCACTGGGTGCAGTGCTCGTTGAACCGCGCCTTGCCGTCAACGATCTCGATCGCACCATAGGGGCAGGCGCGGAGGCAGAGCTTGCAGCCGGTGCAGTTATCTGTGATGAGACGAACAGCCATAACGTGGTCTCCACTCTGTAGGGCGGGGATAGCCGGGCAGTCCGGTATCCCCGCCGGAAGCCAGACGGCGGGCATGCCCTTCGGCAAGCTCAGGGTCATACCCGCCCTACAAGACGCTCAGCTCTCTAATGATGGCGGCGAGCTTGTCTACCACCTCGTCCGGCTCACCCTCCAGCATCTGGCCGCCCGCCCGCTTCTCAGGCGGCCAGACCCTTATCACCTGAGTCGGTGAGCCGTCGAAGCCGGTCTGGGTAAGGTCTGCCGCCAGGTCGGCTGCCGTCCACTTGATGATCTCCGCCTTCTTTGCCTTGAGCACGTTTCTCATGCTGGGGAAGCGGGGTTCGTTGATCTGCTTGACCACGGTGACGACGGCGGGCAGCTTGACCTCGATCACCTCGTACATATCATCCAGCACCCGGCGGGCGCGCAGCTTGTCATCCGCAATCTCCAGCCCGATGGCGAAGGTGACCTGGGGTACGCCGAGGCGCTCGGCGAGGCCGGCACCGACCTGGCCGGTGTCGCCGTCAATCGCCTGCTTGCCACAGAGCACGAGGTCCACGTCCCCTAGCTTACGGACCGCGGCCGCCAGTGCGTAGGAGGTGGCGAGGGTGTCGCTGCCGCGGAAGGCGGCGTCGGTGAGCAGGATCGCCTCATCCGCGCCCATGGCGATGGTGTGGCGCAGCGCCTCTTCCGCCTGCGGGGGGCCCATGGTGATGACGGTCACCTTGCCGCCATGCGCTTCCTTGAGCTGCAAGGCGGCTTCGACTGCGTTCTCGTCGAAGGGGTTGACGATGCTCTTCACGCCCTCCCGGATAAGGGCGTTGGTCTTCGGGTCAACGCGAACGTCGGTGGTCTCCGGGACCTGCTTGATGCAGACTACTATGTTCACCCGCCCAGCTCCCGGATCACCTGGTTGGCGATCACCAGCCGCTGGATCTCGGAGGTGCCCTCGACGATCTCGAACAGCTTCGCCTCCCGCATGTAGCGCTCGACGGGGAAGTCCTTGGTGTACCCGTATCCGCCGAAGACCTGTACCGCCTTGGTGGTCACCCGCATCGCCACCTCGGAGGCGTAGAGCTTGGCCATCGCCGCTTCTTTCTCGAAGGGTTTGTTGTGATCCTTGAGCCAGGCGGCCCGCCAGGTTAGCAACCTGGCGGCGTCTATCTCGGTAGCCATGTCTGCGAGCATGAACTGAATCGCCTGGAAGCTGGAGATGGGCTTGCCGAATTGGTGGCGCTGCTTCGCGTAGGGCACCGCCGCCTCCAGCGCGGCGCGCGCCACGCCCACCGCGCCGATCGCCATGCCGATCCTGCCCACGCCAAGGGTTCGCATGGCTACCAGAAAGCCGCCTCCTTCCCGGCCCAGCAGGTTCCCCTTCGGGAGGCGGCAATCGGTAAAGATGAGCTCCCGGTTGGGGAGGGAGGGATAGGCCATCTTCTTCTCGTTCTTGCCGAACTCGAAGCCGGGGGTTCCCTTCTCGACGATGAAGGCGCTCAACCCCCGCACCCCCTTGGTGGGGTCGGTGCTGGTGATGATCACGTAGGTCTGCGCCTCGCCGCCGTTGGTGATGAAGATCTTGGTGCCGTTGAGCACGTACCCGTCGCCATCCTTGACCGCCTTGGTCGCCACCGCCGCCGCGTCCGAGCCGGCCCCCGGCTCGGTGAGGCCGAAGGCGCCGATGTGTTCGCCCCTGGCGAGGGGAGTCAGGTACTTCCGTTTCTGCTCGTCGGTGCCGAAGTGCATGATCGGGAACACCGCCAGCATGTGGGCGCCATAGACGGCGCCCGTGGTGGTGCAAGCCCGGGAGAGCTCCTCGCCGACGGCCGCCCAGGTGAGGAAGTCCATGCCCAGCCCGCCGTGGTCCTCCGGCACGGGAATGCCCATCAAATCGAGCTGGCCGAGCTTGGCCACATTCGCGGCCGGCCACACCCCCGCCTCATCAGTCTCCTGGGCTTTGGGGGCGAGCTGCTCGTGGCAGAACTCCTTCACATGCTCCAGAATCGCGGTCTGGTCTTCGTTGAAGGTGAAATCCATGCCATGGTCTCCTGGGGTACCATAGGGCGGGCAGGTGTCTGCATGCCCGCCGCTCACGCCTCGCGGTGATGTTATCGGAAACAGGGGCCAACGTCAACGCGAGGGGGTGTGGGAGCCACGGTGGCCCTGTTCGATGGCGAGGGGACGGGCGGCGTCTACGAGGGATTGCCCCCAGCTCTCCCGGTATGCTATAATCACCCTTGCCTGTCGCCCATGCTGCGGGCGGCAAGACGGAGGTATATGGGTTTGGCGAACATCAAGTCATCCAAGAAGGACATCGTCCGCTCCCGGCAGCGGCGTCTGCGCAATCTGGCGTGGAAGTCGCGGGCGAAGACCGAGGTGCGCAAGGCGCGCGCGGCCGTCGCCGCCAGCCAGTCCGGGGCCGCGGACCTGACCCGGTATGCCTGCCGTGTGCTGGACAGGGCGGCGGCGAAGGGCGTCATCCACAAGCGCCAGGCGGCCCGGCGGAAGTCTCGCCTCGCCCGCCGTCTGGCGAGGCTGGCGGTCAGCGGTTCGTCATAGCATAGTCCGGTGGAATCCTGGAAGGGGCCGAGTTCCTCGGCCTCTTTTCTTTGGATGTGGGCGGGGTTGACGCGACCAGGCGACCTGAGTACACTCTCGGGTGGGTGAGGTCGCCTCGGGCGCCCGCCAACGGCGGGCGCCCGCGACGTGTGGAGCTGTGATGTCTGGCCATCAATACGCCTATGTGGCTATCTTCGCGTGTGTGGGCATCGCGCTGCTCATGATCGCGCTCACCGCCGCCTGGGTGCTGCGACCACGTAGGCCCTCTGCGGCCAAGGCCACCCCGTATGAGTGCGGCATCGTGCCGAAGGGCGATGCCTGGAACCAGTTCAACATCCGTTACTACGTCTTCGCCCTCCTGTTCGTGATCTTCGATGTAGAGGCCGCCTACCTGTATCCGTGGGCGGTGCGGGTGGGCAAGCTGGGGGCCTACGCGGTGGTGGAGATGGCGATCTTCCTCGGCATCCTCGGCTTTGGGCTTGCTTATGCCTGGCGCAAGGGGGCGCTGCAATGGGAGTAGGCCAGCCGTCCCACCAAGAAGGGGATCGCCCCAATCTCGCCACCAGGGCGGCGAACGTGGCCTGCCGCGTGCCAGGCGGCAGCGTGGTGGTCACCACCGTTGACTACGTGCTGAACTGGGCCAAGTCATCGTCTCTCTGGTATCTGACCTATGGCTTGGCCTGCTGCGCGATCGAGATGATGTGCACGGCGGCCTCCCACTACGATCTGGACCGGTTCGGGCTGATCTTCCGCGGCACACCGAGGCAGTCCGATCTGATGTTCGTCTCCGGCACCGTGACCAAGAAGATGGCCCCCGTGCTCCGGCAGTTGTACGACCAGATGCCTGATCCCAAGTATGTGATCGCCATGGGCGGATGCGCCTGCGCGGGCGGGCCTTTCCACGATTCCTACTTCGTGGTCCAGGGCGTGGACGAGATCGTGCCGGTGGATATCTACATCGCCGGCTGCCCGCCCCGGCCGGAGGCGCTGATTGACGGCATCTTCCGGCTGCAGCAGAAGATCCACCGCACCTCCATCCGCGGTGAGAGGCGATGCTAGAGGCTCTGCAGAGCCAGTTTGGCGAGGCCATCATATCGGCCGAGCAGGTGGGCCGAGAGCTGCGCCTGCGCGTCTCCGCCAACCGAATTCAAGATATCGCTCGATGCTGCAAGGAAAAGGGATTCGCTTATCCCGCGGACATCACCGCCACAGATACCGGCACGGAGCTGCACGTCGTGTACCGCCTCATGCGCCTGGAGACGGACGAGCAGATCGTGATCAGCGTGCCAGTCTCCCGCACCGGGGGCCGGCTCCCCAGCCTATGCGGCGTGTTTGCGGGAGCGGAATGGCCGGAACGAGAAGTCTACGATCTGTTCGGCGTGCGCTTCGACGGACACCCCGACCTGCGCCGCATTCTGCTCACCGATGACTGGGAGGGCCACCCCCTCCTCAAGACCAGCAGGACATGACCCAGAGCCTCACCCCAACCGAACACGTAACCCTGAACATGGGCCCGCAGCACCCCAGCACCCACGGGGTGCTGCGGCTGGAGCTGCAACTCGAGGGCGAGGTAATCATCGGCTGCCGCCCCATCATCGGCTACCTGCATCGGGGGATCGAGAAGATAGCGGAGGCGCGCACCTATCCCCAGGTGGTGCCCTACACCGATCGGCTCGACTACCTCAGCAGCGCCTCCAACAACATGGCCTACGTGCAGGCGGTGGAGAAGCTGCTGGGGGTGGAGGCGCCGGAGCGGGCCAAGTTCCTGCGGGTGGTGCTGCTGGAGTTGAACCGGATCGCCAGCCACCTGGTCTTCATTGCCACCTTTGCCAACGACCTGGCCGCGACCACGGTGTTTCTCTACGGCATCCGCGAGCGCGAGCTGATCATGGACCTGTTCGAGATGTGGGCCGGGGCGAGGCTCACCCAGAGCTGGATCCGCATCGGCGGAGTGGGGCAGGACATCCCGGACGGGTTCGTGGAGCGGGCGCGGGAGTTCTGCCGGATGCTGCCCGGGCGGCTCGACGAGTACGATCGTCTGCTCACCGGAAACCGCATCTTCCGGGCGCGCACGGAGGGAGTGGGGATCCTACCCCGCGAGATGGGCATTGACTATGGGGCCAGCGGTCCCACCTTGCGTGGTTCGGGAGTGTCCTTCGACATCCGCCGTGTCGAGCCATATGAGGCCTATCCCGCGCTCGACTTCGAGGTGGCGGTGCAGCCGGCGTGTGACTGCATGGCCAGGTATCTGGTGCGCATGAAGGAGATGCGCGAGAGCGTGCGGATCATCGAGCAGTGCCTGCGCCAGTTGCCCGCGGGAGAGGTGATGGCGAAGGTGCCGCGCGCCATCCGGCCCCCGGCCGGCGAGGCGTACGGCCGGGTGGAGTCACCGCGAGGAGACTTCGGCTGCTACGTGGTGTCCGACGGCAGCGCCCAGCCGGCGCGGGTACACTTCCGCGCCCCCTCCTTCATCCATCTCGGCGCCCTGCCGCGAATGCTGCAGGGATGGAAGATCGGGGACGTGGTGGCGATTCTTGGCAGCATAGACATCGTCCTCGGCGAGGTGGACAGGTGAACTCCACGCTCTACCAGAGGCTGCTGGACTGGTGCGGGGGCTGGGGGTTGCCGACCTGGATCTTCGACGCCGTGTGGATGGTGGCGATGGCGGCGATCGTGACAGTGTTCGTGCTGGTCACCGTGCTCGCCCTGGTATGGCTGGAGCGCAAGATCTCCGCGGACATGCAGAGCCGGGTGGGGCCGAACCGAACGGGCGGCCGTTTCGGTCCGCTGCAGACCGCGGCGGACGCGCTGAAGCTGCTGCTGAAAGAGGACATCTTCCCCGCGGGCGCAGACAGAGTGGTCTTCTGGCTGGCCCCCTTTGTGGTGTTCGTGCCCACGTTGATGGTGTTCATGGTGCTTCCGTTCACCGGCAAGTGGGTGGCGAACGATCTCAACCTGGGGGTGCTGTTCGTGGTGGCGGTGTCGGCCTTTCCGGTGATCGGCCTGATCATGGCGGGATGGTCCTCCAACAACAAGTACGCCATCCTCGGCGCCATGCGCGCGGCCGCCCAGAGCGTGAGCTACGAGATTCCCCTGGTGCTGGCGATGGTGTGCGTGGTGGTGGCCGCCGGCTCGCTCCGCATCGGCGACATTGTGGCGGCGCAGAGGGAGGGCGGCTGGTTTATCCTGCGGTTCCCTCTGCAGTTGGCTTTCCTGCTCTACTTCATCACCGCCATGGCGGAGGTGAACCGGGTGCCGTTCGATCTGCCGGAGGCGGAGAGCGAGCTGGTGTCCGGGTATCACGTCGAATACACCGGCATGAGGTTTGGGTTCTTCTTCCTGGGCGAGTTCGCACACCTCTTCTTCGTGTCGGCCTTCTGCGCCACGCTGTTCTTCGGCGCCTGGGAAGGCCCTTGGTTGCCCCCGGCGGTATGGTTCTTGATCAAGAGCTATGCCATCGTGATTGTCATCATGTGGATTCGCTGGACCGTTCCGCGTCTGCGGATTGACCAGATCATGGGGTTCTCGTGGAAGCTGCTGGTCCCGCTGGGGCTGGCGACAGTGCTGTTGACCGGACTGATGAAGGTGTGAAGCGTCTCTTGTATCACCGCAATGACGGTGGTACAAGAGACGGCGCGCAGAGTCGCCGCAGAGACCCTCTGGGGGCGACTGCGCGGTTACCTGGAGTCAAGGGAATCGGTAGGGGCGAGACCGTGGCGAAGCGGGCCAATCTGGTTGCGGACATCGCCTTGGGCGCCTGGAGCATCGTCAAGGGATTGACGGTGACCTTCCAGAACGCCCTGCGTCCACGCGTCACCCGCAACTACCCCAAGCGCAGGGCGGAGGTGTCACCGCGCTGGCGGGGCCGGATGGTGCATCTGCGCGGCGGCGACGGCCGCCTGCGCTGCACCGCTTGCCTGGCCTGCCAGAAAGCCTGTCCCACCAACGCCCTCCCCAGCATCATCGGCGATGACAAGAAGGGCCGGGAGAAGCGCGCCCAGGTGTACGTGTGGGATGCCTCCCGCTGCCTTTTCTGCGGCTTGTGCGTGGAGGCGTGTCCGTTCGACGCGATCAGGCTGAGTCAGGAGTACTCGCTCGTGGGAGAAGCGCGAGCCGACGTGATCTTCGACCTGGCGGGGCTGCTGGAGCCGGAGCGAGGAGGCCCTGCATGATCGCCTCCCTCTGGCAGGCCGTGTGGCATTCCTTCCTCAGCGGCTCGTTCTGGTATCCGCTGGCCTTCGTCTGCTTCGCGCTGGGGACGCTTATCCCGGCGGCGCTGGTGGCGCTCTCCCGGAACATCGTGCACGCCGCTCTGTGGCTGCTGCCCTGCCTGGTGAGCGTGGCGGGTCTCTATCTGCTGCTGGGCGCGGAGTTGCTGGCGGCGATCCAGATCCTGGTCTACTGCGGGGGCATCGTGGTGCTCATCCTCTTCGCCATCATGCTCACCCATGGGGTGGGCGACCCGGACGTGCGCGTCCACAACCAGCAGTTGCTGTGGGGAGTGGTGGCGGCGATGGGGGTGGCGGGGCTAATCCTGCGGCTGCTCACCCAGGAGGCCTGGCAGGTGGCGGCCTCGCCGCCGCCGGCAGATGTCACCGGCCGTCTCGCGGATGCGCTGATGGGTCCCTACCTGTTGGCCTTCGAGGTGGTGTCCGTGATCCTGCTGGCGGCGCTGATCGGCGCCATCGTCATCGCCCGCGGGGAATCGCCCGCGCAGGAGCCCCAGGGTCCCTTCGGCCACGCTCAGGGCAGGCCTGCGGGATCGGAGGGGAAGGAATGAGCAACCCAGCAGTCATCCCGATACACGCCTATCTCATCGTTAGCACGCTGTTGTTCGCCATCGGGGTGCTAGCGGTGCTGACGCGGCGCAACGCCATCGCAGTGCTGATGGGGATCGAGCTGATGCTGAACGCGGCGAACATTAACTTCGTGGTCTTCTGGCGCTACGGGGGCGCGGACAAGATGGAAGGGCTGGTGTTCGCAGTGACCGTGATCGCGCTGGCGGCGGCGGAAGCGGCGATTGCGTTGGCGATTATCCTGAGCGTCTACCGGCGGTTCAAGACCGTGAACGTGGACCAGATCAACCTGATGCGGGGATAGACCGGCTACATGCTCGAGGTGCTGCTATACCATCCTAACTCATACCTGTTCCTCATCCCAGGCCTGCCCCTGCTCGCCTTCCTGGTGATTGCCGGGTTCTATCTGCGGCCGGAGCGAGAGCGCATCGCTCCCGCTTTTCTGATTCTCGCGCTCTGCGGCTCGCTGGCGCTCTCCGTGCGCGCTTTACTGGCGGTGGCGCACGGCGAACTGACGGCCCCGGTCTCCTTCGAGTGGCTGTGGGTGGGCCGCGCCCGGCTGGAGATCGGCTGCCTTGCCGATGGTCTCTCCTCCATCATGCTGGTGGTGGTCAGCGTGGTCAGCCTGCTGGTGCAGATCTACTCCATCGGCTACATGAAGGGCGAGATCGGGTACGGCCGCTATTTCGCCTACATGTCCCTCTTCAGCGGGTCCATGCTGGGGCTGGTGATCTCCGACAACCTGCTCCAGACCTACATCTTCTGGGAGCTGGTGGGCATCTGCTCCTATCTGCTGATCGGGTTCTGGTATCGCCGGCCCTCCGCGGCGGCGGCGGCAAAGAAGGCGTTTGTCGTCACCCGGTTCGGCGACCTGGGGTTCATGATCGCCATCATCCTCATCTTCTCCCAGAAGTGGTGGACTTTCGGCTTCCAGCAGATGGCCGGCCTGGCGGCCAGTGGGCGCATCCCGACGGAAGTGGGGACGGTCCTGGCGCTGCTGATCTTCTGCGGCGCGGCCGGGAAGAGCGCGCAGTTTCCGCTCCACATCTGGCTGCCCGACGCCATGGAGGGCCCCACCCCGGTGAGCGCTCTCATTCACGCCGCCACCATGGTGGCGGCCGGGGTGTACCTGGTGGCGCGCTGCCATTTCCTGTTTGCGCTGTCGCCGGTGGCGCTGTTCGTGGTGGCCCTGGTCGGCGCGCTCACCCTCTTCCTCGCCGCCACCATGGGTGTGGCGGAGAACGACATCAAGCGGGTGATGGCCTACTCGACCATCAGCCAGCTCGGGTACATGATGATGGCGCTGGGGGTGGGCGGCTACGCGGCGGGCGTGTTCCATCTCACCACTCACGCCTTTTTCAAGGCGCTGCTCTTCCTCACCGCCGGGAGCGTGATCCACGCTCTGCACACCAATGACATGTGGAAGATGGGCGGCCTGGGCAAACGTATGCCCATCACCTCCATCACCTGCCTGATCGGCGCGCTGGCCCTCGCTGGCATCTTCCCGCTCTCCGGCTTCTGGAGCAAGGACGAGATCCTGTCAGCCGCTTGGTTCTCCGACCTGCCCGGCCACTGGGTCTTCTTCGGGCTGGCGCTGGCGACGGTGTTCCTGACCGCGTTCTACATGTTCCGGCTGTGGTTCGTCACGTTCACGGGGGAGCCGCGCAGCGAAGAGGCCGGCCGCGGCCACGAATCCCCCTGGGTGATGGCGGGCCCGCTGGTGGTGCTGGCGGCGCTGGCGGTGGTGGCGGGCGGACTCAAGTATGTGGTGCCCGGCGCGGGCGTTGGCTTTGGCGAACTGCTCGCGGGCGGCCGCGGGGAGGAGCACGTTTCCCATGTTGCCGTCGTGCTCTCCATCCTGGCCGCCCTGGCCGGCATCGGCCTCGCCTGGGGAGCGTACCGGGCGAAGCTGGTCTCCTCGGCGGCCTTCAACCGGCGCTTCCCGGCGGTGCACGCGCTGCTCAAGAACGCGTGGTACTTCAACCGCGGCTGGGAGCTGTTCGCCACTCGGGTGGTGATCGCCGGTTCCGCCATCGCCGCCTGGTTCGATCGCCACGTGGTCAACGGGATGGTGGATGGCGTCGCCTGGCTCTCGGGCTGGGCGAGCCGCCGGCTGCGCCTGGCGGAGACGGGGCAAGTGCAGTTCTACGCGCTGGTGTTGGTGGCCGCGGTGGTGGCGGGGCTGCTGGCCGTGTTCGTGCGTGACACATCTGTGATCGAGCTGTTCCTGGTGCGGCGATGATGCCGATCTCCCATCCACTGACGGTGATACTGCTGTCGCCGCTGATGGCGGCGGTGCTGATCATGATCACGCCGCGGCGCAACCTGCTCGCGGTGCGGATGATCGCGGCGGTGGCCGCCGGCGTTGATCTGATTATGGCGGTGGCGCTGTGCTACCTGTACCTGACCACCAGCATGCGCGGTCTCCATTTCGAGGACCGGCTGAGCTGGTCGCCCATCGGCGGGATCAGCTACCATGTGGGCGCAGACGGGATCAGCCTCTGCCTGGTACTCCTCACCGCCCTGGTGATCTTCTGCGGAGTGTTCGCCTCCTGGACTATCACCTACCGCACCAAGGAGTTCTACTGCCTGCTGCTGCTGCTGGTGACCGGCGTGTTCGGGGTGTTCATCGCCCAGGACCTGTTCTTCTTCTTCCTCTTCTACGAGCTGGCGGTGCTGCCGATGTACCTGCTCATCGGCATCTGGGGGACCGGACCGAAGGAATACTCGGCGATGAAGCTCACCCTCTACCTACTGGTGGGGAGCGCCTTCATGCTGGTGGGCCTGCTGGGCATCTACTTCGCGGCCGATCCCAGCACTCTGCCGGGGGGCGAGCGGACGTTCGACCTGGTGGCGCTGAGCAACGCCGGCTACGGTGCGCACTTCCAGGTGATCGCCTTCTTCCTTCTGTATGTCGGGTTCGGCGTGCTCGCCGGCATCTGGCCGCTGCACACGTGGTCGCCGGACGGTCACGCCTCCGCGCCCACCGCGGTCTCCATGCTCCACGCGGGGGTGCTGATGAAGCTGGGCGCCTACGGCGTGCTGCGGGTGGGGTTCGGATGCCTGCCCGAGGGGGCGCTGGCCTGGGTGTGGCTGATGGGCGGGATCGCGGTGATCAACATCGCCTACGGGGCCTATGTGGCGATGGGGCAGAGCGACCTGAAGTATGTCATCGCCTACTCCTCGGTCAGCCACATGGGAGTGGTGATGCTCGGCCTCGCCTCCGCCAACGACGTGGGGATGAACGGGGCGGTGATGCAGATGTTCTCCCACGGGATCATGACCGGGCTCTTCTTTGCGCTCGTCGGCCTGGTGTACGAGAAAGCGCACACCCGGGAGATCAACGCCATGGGCGGGTTCGCCCGCCGCATGCCGGGCATCGCCCTCGCCTTCACCATCGGCGGGCTGGCCTCGTTCGGCCTGCCAGGAACCAGTGGGTTTGTGGCCGAGCTGTTGGTATTCCTGGGAGCAATCAAGTCCCATCTTGGCACATACCCGATCCCGCTGTTCGGGATCTACGCCATCGGCGCGGTGCTGGCGATCGTGATCACGGCGACGTACGTGCTCCGCCTGCTGCAGCGGATCTTCCACGGGCCGCTGGATGAGACACACTACGGGGACATATCGGACGCGCATACCACGGAGTGGGTCGCCCTGGTGGTGCTGGGCGGGCTGCTGGTGGTCTTCGGCGTGTGGCCGTCTCCTCTCACCAACCTGATCGGGAGCAGCCTGGGACCGCTGCTGCCATGAGACTTGCATGACTGAGACACTGCGACAACTGACACCCGAACTGCTCACCCTCGGAGCGGCCATTCTGGTGGTGCTGGTTGACCTGGTGCAGCCGCGGGGCAGCCGCCGCTGGCTGGGGTGGTTCAGCGGGGCGCTGGCGGCGGCGGTGATCGGAGTGGTAGCCGTCTCCTGGATCAGGCAAGTCCAGCCGTCTTCGTTGTGGGAGGGTGTGCTGGTCCAGGACCGGCTGGGGCACTTCTTCAAGGCCATATTCCTGCTCGGCGTGGGCCTGGTCTCCGTGGCCTCGTCGGACTTTGCCGCGCAGCGCTTCCGGTTCGTGGGCGAATACTACGGTCTGCTGTTCTTCTCCGCCCTGGGGATGATGCTGATGGTGTCGGCAGGCGACCTGCTCACCCTTTACCTGGGGATCGAGCTGGCCACCCTCAGCCTGTATGCGCTCACCGCCTATTCCAAGCTCAGCCCCCGCTCCGGCGAGGCGGGACTGAAGTACATCATTCTCGGCGCTACCGCTTCCGCCATCTTCCTCTTCGGAGCCAGCCTGGTCTACGGTGTCGCCGGGACCACCCGGTTTGCCGAGATCGCCCGCCAGATTACCCCCTGGGCCGCGCTCACTCCGGGGCTGGCGGCGGGCGGACTGATGGTGCTTGCCGCCCTCTGCTTCAAGGTGGCGGCCGCGCCTTTCCACATGTGGGCGCCGGATGTGTACCAGGGCGCGCCCACCCCGGTGACAGCCTTCCTGTCCACCGCCTCCAAGGCGGCCGGTTTCGCCGCCATCATCCGCATCCTGCTCGGCCCCATGCTGGCGGCGGCCGAGTCCTGGCTCACCGTGGTGCTTGTGCTGTCCGCGTTCAGCATGGTGGTGGGGAACCTGATCGCCCTCTCCCAAAAGGACATCAAGCGCATGCTCGCCTATTCAGGCATCGCGCAGGCCGGGTATGCCCTGGTGGGAATCGCCGCCTCCTCCGCCATGGGGACCATGGCCACCGCCTTCTTCCTGTTCCAGTATCTGTTCACCAACATCGGCGCATTTCTGGTGGTGACCGCGGTCGGCTCCAGAGTGGGCGATGACCAGATCACCAGCTACCACGGTCTGAGCCGCCGCAACCCGGTGCTGGCGCTCGCCCTACTGGTGTTCCTGCTCTCGCTGGGCGGCATTCCGCCGCTGTCCGGGTTCTGGGGTAAGCTGTACCTGTTCTGGGCGGCGGCGGAACGCGGGCTGTACGGCTTGGTCTTCCTGGGCGTGCTGGCGAGCGTGCTGTCGCTCTATTACTACCTGATGGTGGCGCGGGCGATGTACATCGAACCCGCGGAGCACAGGCCCGTCATCCGGCCGAGCTTCGCGGTGGCGCTAGTGGTGCTGATCTGCGCGGTGGTGGTGGTGGGCCTCGCCTATCCCGCGCCCATCCTAAAGCTCGCCTCCGGCGGGATGTGGGCGATGAGCCAGGCCAGGTAGAGTCCGTCTCCCCGCCTGCGAAGCAATCGAAGGCAATCCGAAGTCATCAACAGCTTTACGAAGCGCGGCGCAGCGGGGACGGTGGCTCAGATACCACCGTGTGAACATCATCCCCCCTTCAACTCGCTCAACCACGCCCGGTGTCTGCCGCAGTAGCCGTCCCCCAACTGCGCCGTGAGCATCTCCTCCTGCCAGTGGGCGTTGAAGAGTCGGCAGTTCGGGTCTTCGCAGAAGGCCTCGCCGGTCAACTGGTGGCAGATCGCCTGCACCGCATAGCCCTTCGCCACCTCTGTCAGGTGCGGGTCGTCGTGGTCTAGGAACCGTCCTCTGAATTGCTCCTTCAGGCGCGCGAGCGCGTAGTCCGACTGCCCGGCCGGCCCAAGCTGCTGCTGGGCGAGGTAGAACTCCCGCGGCTTCGCCGGCGCCTCCACCAGGCCGGTAGTGGAGATGATGGCGGGAATGCCGAGGATGATGGTGCGCAGGTGATACCTTAGGTCATCGCCCCAGGTCCCCACTAGCCTGTTCGTGAAGACGATACGCACGGCTTGTAGGGCGGGCGTGCCCACTCCCGCCGAAGTGATCAGCTTCCTGAGCATCACCTGCAGCCCAAACCCCTCGTACACCACCCCGTGCGGCCCCCTATCCCCTTTCGCCAGCCGCCTGCGCTCGAACTCCATCTCGCCATGGCTCGGTTCTCGCTCGCGCCAGGGCGAGTCCACCTCCATCACCTTCAGGGCGGCGAGGCCTCGGGCGATATCCGGGAACTGCTCCTCGGTGGCGTGTTCCAGCAGGAAAGAGCCACGGGACTGTACTTGTCGGCAGCCCGTCTGCTCCGACAGGTAAGCCGCCACCTCGCAGACATCAAGCGTGGGAGCCGTTCCCTCGTCGTAGAGGTGGATCTCGCGCAGCGGCTGCAGCTCGGGCATCGGCCCTCGCTCCCCTCACCAGTCCTGGAGCGGCAAGTTCGCGTCCACATCCACACTGTCGCCGTCAGGTCCGGCCATGCAGAGCTTGTGAACACCCGCGGCGGCGACCATCGCCCCATTGTCGGTGCATAGCTTGGCGTCGGGGAAGCGGACCGGGACACCCACCTTCTCGGCGCGGCGGGAGAAGAACTCGCGCAGCCTGCGGTTGCGGGCGACCCCGCCCACCACCAACACCGGATAGCCACCCAGCTCCCGCGCGGCCTCAAGCGTCCGCTCAGTTAGCGAGCGAACGATGGATTCCTGGTAGGCGGCCGCGACCTGGGCGCGGCGGTCCTCTGTCACCTCACCCGCTCTCACCATCCGTGCGAGCGCGGTCTTCACCCCGCTGAAGCTGAAGTCCAGGGAGCCTGGCATATGGGCCTGAGGCATGGGAGTCACGTGTCCCCTGAACGAGTCCGCCAGCGCCGCCATGTCTGCCACCCCGGGGTACGGGAATCCGAGCAGCCGCGCCCCCTTCTCGAAGGCCTCGCCGGGTGCGTCGTCTCGCGTCCGGCCCAGCACCTCGTACTTGCCGTGATCCTGCATTAGCACCAGGTGGCTGTGCCCGCCGGAGGCGACCAGGGCGAGCACCGGCAACTGGAGCGCCTGCCCAATCGCTGCGCCGTAGATGTGCCCCTCCAGGTGGTGGATCCCCACCAGGGGCAGCCCTCTCGCCTCCGCCAGCCCCTTCGCCATCGCCACCCCCACCACCAGAGACCCGATCAGACCCGGGCCGTTGGTCACGGCGAGGCCGTCGAGATCACCCCAGGTAACTCCCGCGCGCTCCATCGCCTCTGCGATCACGGGGACGATCATCTCCACATGCTTGCGGGAGGCGACCTCGGGGACGATGCCGCCGAAGCGCGCGTGCAGGTCGTCCTGAGAGGCGACCACGGTCGACAGCAGCTCGACGCCGCGCTCCCCCGGCCCCCGCGCCACCGCGGCGGCGGTTTCGTCACAGCTTGTCTCGATGCCTAGCACCAGCACAGAGGGAGGATTCCCTGCCCCAGCGGGTCAGCCCTGTTTAGCCGGGGGTCCTACATCCCTCAACTCCGGAAACGTCCGGTAGTGCTCCATCACCTCTTTGATGAGGTCGGGGATGGGGAGCTGGTAGGGGCACTTGGTGATGCACTCGCGGCATTCGATGCAGTGGGCGGCGCTGGCGATCACCTCTTTGGCGCCGAAGTCGAAGAAGCGCGCCACGCCCATGCGCCGGATGATGGTCCGGCCGTGCAGCAACATCCCGATCTGCACTCCCTGCGGGCAAGGCTCGCAGTAGCGGCAGCGGCGGCAGGTGCGCTGGTCCAGCTCGGAGTGCATCCGCTCCAGCTCTGCCGCTTCCGCGGCGGTGAGGGCGATGCCGCCGTGGGCCACGGGCACATCGGCCTCCACCTCGGCCACCGTGGCCATGCCGGGGATGGCGGCGGTGATGGGCTGGTTGATGGCCCACTTGATGGCGAGGGGGGCGTTGGTGAAGTTGCCGCCGCCCACCGGCTTCATGGCGATGACGCCCACGTCGCGCTGCCGGCAGAGGGGCACCAGCGCGTCGAGGATGTCTCGCTCCACCAGGTTGAAGGGCACCTGCACGCTGGCGAAGTCGTCGCAGGTCTCGACGGCCTTGACGAGCGTCTCGCGGCGGTGGCCGCTGATACCGATGTGAGCGATCTTGCCCTCCGCCCGGGCGCGGCGCAGGCCGTCGAGGGCGCCGCCGGGGGCGGTGCGCCTGGCCAGGTCGTCGTCATCGTTGACCCCGTGGAGCTGGTAGAGGTCAATACGCTCCCGCCGCAGGTTGGCGAGGGAGGTGAGCAGGTGCTGGTACGCGGTCTCGGCATCACCGGCCCCCGACTTGCTGGCGATGACGCACTCCCTGCCTTCGAGGGCGCGGCCGATGCGCTCCTCGGAGTTGGTGTAACCGCGGGCGGTGTCAAAGAAGCGCACGCCGAGGTCATAAGCGCGCCGAACCGTCGCCACGGCTTCTTCATCCGAGACAACCTGGATGGGGATTCCGCCGAACCCGATCACGGTGACCAGGAGATCGGTCTTGCCGAGGCGGCGGGTGGGAAGTGTGTGGTCAGGCATGAGAACCTCCAGTAGCTCTGTGGGGTGGGAAGCCGACAGTCGCGGATGGCTCAACGGCGGGATGGTTCGCTTCGCTCGCCATGACAGCAAGGAGTTCCAGGTACACGAGGGCTACAGCCACCTGTCGAACCAATGGTACGCCCGCTGTCTCATCTCGTCTGTGAACTCATGCCCCTTGGGCGAAACGAACAGCTCCAGGGCTTCGGGCTTGCCGAGGCGGCGGTAGAGCATGCCGGCGCGGGAGACCACCTCCCTGGCGCCAGCGAGGGGGAAGCGCAGGTCCTGGGCGCCGTTGAGGATGAGCAGGGGTCGGGGAGCGATGAGGGAAACGACCTCCGGGATGTCGCCCCATTTGAGGATGCCGGGGACGTAGAAGCCAGGGTTATGGATCGCCTCCGCGCCCATGATCGCCACATAGCTGGTGGTGGCGCAGCTCGCCGCGCCGACCTTGAGGCGCGGCTCCAGGGACATGGAGAACCAGGTCTCCGCGGCGCCCATGGAGTGGCCGACGATGCCGATGCGGTTGGGGTCCACCTCCGGGCGGGAGAGGAGGTAGTCAACTGCCCGCATCACATCCCAGATCATCTTGCCCTGAAGGGTGAGGCCTTTGAGCAGATACTCCTGCGCGAGGAAGTGCTCGTAATGCTGCCCGGCCATGCGGGGGTGGCGGCGCTCCTCGAAGCCGATGGTGTCGGGGGCGATGACCAGGTAGCCCCGCGCGCATAGCTCGGCGGCATAGGCCTGCTGCGGATTCCCTTTCCACCCCAGCACCTCACTCTTGCCCAGATCGTACTGCCCGGCGTGCTGATGGTGGCAGATGACTGCAGGCAGAGGGGGGGTGCGGCGCTTGGGAGTCAGCACCACGGCGGGAACCACATCGCCTGGCTCGGATTCGTAGCTGACCCACTCGGTGAGGTGGTCCTTCCCCTCCTCGCGGCGGATGGTACGTGAGTCGAGAGGGGACCTGTCCGGGAAGCCGCCAAGCAGCCTGGTAAGCTGACGCCGTTTCGCTCGCAGCCAGTTGGCGTGCTGGGAGGGAGTGGGAAGCTCGAGCGGGGAGAGGGGGGCTTGAGACACCGTCCTCACTCCGGGAACTCGATGCTGTCGAGAGGCATGGCCTTCATCCGGAAGGCGGCGGCCACCGCGGGATGAACCACGTGGCCCTGGGCGATGTTCACGCCCCGAGCGATCGCCGCGTTCGTGCGGACGGCCTGGGCGAGCCCCTTGTCGGCGATCTCCAGGGCCCAGGGTAGGGTAGCGTTGGTGAGGGCGTGGGTGGCCGTTCTGGGCACCGCGGAGGGGATGTTGGGGACGGCGAAGTGCAGGACGTGGCCGACCAGATAGGTGGGATCGGAGAAGCTGGTGGGGCGGATGGTGTCCACACAGCCGCCCTGGTCCACGGCGACGTCCACGATCACCGCGCCCGGGCGCATCTTGCGGACCATGCGGCGGGTGACCAGTTTCGGGGCGCGGGCGCCTGCCACGAGCACGGCCCCCACGAACAGGTCTGCATAGCTGGCAGAGCGCTCGATGGCGTAGGCGTTGGCGTAGACGGTGACCACATTCTCGCCGAGCACGTCATCCAGGTACTTCAGGCGACTGTGGTTGATGTCGAGGATAGTGACATGGGCCCCCATGCCCGCGGCCACCTTGGCGGCGTTGGTGCCGACCACTCCGCAGCCCAGGATGACCACCTCCGCGGGCGGCACGCCGGGCACCCCGCCCAGGAGAGTGCCGCGGCCGCCGTTCTGGACCTCCAGAAGATGGGCGCCGATCTGGATGGAAAGCTTGCCGGCGATCTCGCTCATGGGCACCAGCAGCGGGAGAGAGCCGTCATCGGTCTGCACGGTCTCGTAGCCGAGGGCGATGATGCCGGATTCCAGGAGGGCGTGAGTGAGCTCGCGGGAAGAGGCGAGATGGAGGTAGGTGAAGAGGATTTGGTTGGGGCGCAAGTGCGGGTGCTCGCGGGGGAGGGGCTCCTTCACCTTCAGCACCATGTTGGCGGCGGCCCACACTTCTTCGGCCTCGGAGAGGACACGCGCCCCGGCCTTCCGGTACTCGGCATCGGAGATACGGCTGCCGGCGCCAGCCTCGGTCTCCACCAGCACCCGGTGCCCGCGTTCGCGGATGGCACGCACCCCCGCCGGGGTGAGGGCAACCCGGTGCTCGCCGTCCTTGATCTCCCTGGGAACGCCGATGATCATACGCTTCCTCCGAAATGGATGTCAGCCCTGCTCAGTTCGGCACGCGTGGAGCAGGCCCCTTGTGCAGGTGTGACCCGAGGAAGCGGGTCACACCCCGTTGTGTGTTGTCTGGACGAAGGGTGGGTTGTGTTGGGTGGAGAAGTCGCTATAATGAGGTGGGGAGAAGGCGCGACAAGCGGGGCAATAGGGTGTCAAAGGGCGAAAGCCGGGGATTGGACGGCGAGGGAGCTACATGGCATATGGAGATAGCCGCAGTGCGGAGTCCGCGTTGCGGCACGGCTTGATACGAGTCTGACGTTGTGGCAAGGCTGCGGAACTGTCTCAGCCAGGTTCCGCGCCCGGAAGGAGGTGATGAGCGGGAAGGCGCACAGTTGACGACAGAAGCAGCCAGTTCGCGCCGGGATTGATGATAGCCGCGAGGGCTTGCGGCTGAGAGGTAACTTGGATGCTCCAGGCAGGCCCAAGCTCGCAGCGAAGATCCCGGCAGTCGTGACAGCAATTGAAGGAGGAAGAGATGCGTAAAGTTGGGTTGATTGTGGGCGCCCTGGTAGTATTGGCAGTGGCGCTCGCGCCCGCGCTTGCGCAGCAGCCTTTCGCAGATGTCCCGCAGGATCACTGGGCCTATAATGCAGTGAACACCCTGGCCGAGAAGGGACTTCTGGAAGGGTACCCGGACGGGTCCTTCAAGGGAAAGCAGAACCTGACCCGTTACGAGTTTGCGCAGGCGATCGCGCGCATGATGGACCGCGTGGAGCAGATGGGCGGAGTCCCGGGTCCCGCGGGACCTGCGGGTCCTGCTGGACCTGCTGGCGCGGGCGGCCTGACGCCTGAGCAGCAGGCGCTGTTGGACCGCCTGGCCAAGGAGTTCGCTCCTGAACTCGCCGCGCTCCGGTCCGATCTCGACAAGCTCACTAAGCGAGTCGAGGACCTGGAGTCCGCGGAGAAGCCCAAGGGCCCCAGCATCACCGTCAGCGGAGACATCAGCCTCCGCACCGGGCTGTACGGGACCTCCCTGGGCCTTGAAGAGGTGGAGACCACCGGCTATCCGTTCTTCGCCAACGAGCAGTACGTCTCCGAGGGCGCCAAGAACGGCTTCTTCTGGTACACGTACGCCCCCTACGGTGCGATCAACCTCCCCTACTACGACGCCGGGTATACGATGTGGAGCGATGATCCGCTCTACGCCGCGGTGCCGGATTACTACGGCGCTATCCCCATCAGCGACGCGCTGAAGGACTCCTACAAGCCCAGCGACTTCATGACCATGAAGACGCGGGTGGTCTTCTCGGGCGCGCTCAATGACAAGACCAACGTCAACGTCACCCTGTTGGCGGGCGCTGAGAACAACACCTCCCGGGCCTATCCGTACGATGAGCTGGTCTCCGGGTCGCCGAATCTGCTCACCGGCAACGGCGTAATGGACCAAGTGAGCGTGGATGAGGCATGGGTGAAGTTTGCCACCAAGCTGATCGCGCCCATGGACGCCACCATCGGTAAGCAGTACTTCAAGCGAGGCGTTGGCTTGCTGGTGGACAACAACCAGGAGGCGCTGAAGGGTATGCGCTTCGACTGGAACACCGGCGAACGGCTCACCTGGGGCGCCTTCCTGGGCATGCTCGACCGGGAGATGTTCGGCGGCAACACCTCAGGATTCTTCGGGCTGCCTGGGTACGATCCTCTGCCCGTCGGCTGGACCAACCCGGCCACCAACGGTCAGGACAACTACAACCTCTACTACATGGGGCTGTGCCTGAGCGACGACTGGAAGCTGGGTGCCAACTGGCTGGACAGTGGCTACAACCTGGAGCAGGGCTGGAGCGCCAGCGTGTGCGGCAACCTGTACGGGCTTGACCTGTACGGCGAGTACGCCAAGCTGACCAAGTGGCCCACCGGTGATGACTTCGCCGACTACAACATGGACGGCGTGCAGGACCCGGACGAGGTATCGCTGGATGAGTCCGACACCGCCTGGATGGTGGGCCTGAAGTACAACAGCCCAGCGGTCGTGCTGACTGGCGAGTACGGCCAGGTTGACGCGGGATACGCCTTCAGCCCCGCTGGTGGGGGCTGGAGCGCCATTCCGTGGGTAATGCAGGACAGCAGCGACTTCACCTTCAACCTGCCGTTGTCGGCTCTCCACCCGAATGCCGAGGTGGACCCGCACGACATCAACTGGATTGACCGGCCCATCTTCCTTGACGCCACCAACATCGCCAAGGGTTGGCACCTCAACGCCACCTTCCCCGAGCTGTTTGGCAAGGGTATGCCGGTGAGCGTTTCCTACATGTCCGGCGACGCCTACGAGCCGCGCTACCTGTCCTGGTTGTACTGGGGCGGGCCGACCAGCGGCTGGCCTGAGCCCGACAAGTGGACCGACGCCGACCCGATCTGGGTGGTCAAGGTGTCCAAGCAGATCGCCGGCAGCGTCACCATGAACCTCCTGTACGGACGTCGCGAGGTGGACAACGTGATGTCCCGGCAGTTGCTGCCAGTCTCCTATGACGGCCAGACCCCGATCTACGCCGAGAATGACCCGATCCAGGTCATCCGGGCGGAGTTCTGCGTCCCCTTCTAGGCTGGCTAGTAGTCTCGGACTGTACACAACCCCCCGGCCAACGCCGGGGGGTTGTTCTATTGGGGGTTTGACTGGGGCGCTGGCCGAGGTACAATGGTATTGATAGGACGGGGCCACTTCCCGGTGGCTAGCCCGACTGGGCGGCCACAGGCAAAGGGAGGCGAGAAGCATGTGGTACCGCATGTCTCGCTCGTGGCGTGGGGTGTTGGTGGGGGTGGCGGTGCTGGCCTGCCTGTTGCTGGCGGCGTCGGCCGCCCTGGCCGACAACCAGAACCAGAAGGACGACCGGGACAAGCCCGCGGACAAGCAGCAGGCGCAGCCCGCGGCCAATGGACGGGGGCAGCCAACACCTGCGCCGGCGCCCGCCGGTCGCCAGCAGGAGGCAAGACCCTCACCCGGGCCCACACCGGTCAGCGGACCGCCCGGCCAAGCCTCCAGAGTCACCGTGCCGGAGACGAGCCGCTGGCAGCCGAGCTGGGGAAACCGGAACCAGGGCAACAGCACCACGCCCTCTCAGCCCGCCGGCAGCCGGCCTGTCTGGGGGCAGCCCGCGACGCAACAGCCCCAGAGCGACCGGCCCTCCGGCGGACAGACCAGCGGCTACGCCCCTGGTCGCTGGACCTACAATCCCGTAAGAGAGGACAGGACACCGCAGGCGGTGCCTTATCGGCCGACTGCTGGGAACGCCAACACTACGCGGGACCGCCAGGCGAACCAGCGCACCGACCAGACGAAACCCGTCGCCGACTGGTCGCAGCGGACGCAGCGCACGAACAGCCGGAGTGTGGCTGAGCGCGGGAACCAGGCCGCTCAGGATTCCGGCTCCCGGCGTGTGTCCATCCCCGAGCAGCCCAGCCCCAATCGGAATCAGCAGCAGACACAGCTCCGCGCGCAGCAGCAAGCTCGCCCCGAGAACCGCACGGGCCCGAACGAAGCGGCTACTGCCCGGATGAACCAGCGTCAGGCTCGCATCCCGGAAGCCGGCTTCCGCGGTCCCGAGGCGGAGCAGAACATCACCTCCTTGCCCAAGGGGGAGGGCAGCCGGGTGAGGCAGGAGTTCCGCGAGCAGTTCCGCCAGATGAACCTCAGGCAGGGGAAACCTGAGCCCAAGCCGGTGCAGGACATGGTGGGCAACCGGGTGACGGCCAACACACAGCTCATGTTCCGGTCTCGGCTGGGCCATATCAGCGTGAGCTACCAGAACATCCAGGTTACCCTCGGTACGCCCACCCACCACTACGTGTTCCTGCCGCGCACCCATGCCGCCTACTGGGACGGCTACTGGAACGGATACTCGGACGGGTACTGGGCCGGGCAGCATGTCTACCACCACCCGGTGGTAATGCTCGACTTCTACTACCCGTACTACTACTCGGACCCGTACTGGGTGGCGTTCTGGTACGCGGATCTCTACCCCTCCGTCTACCACTACTGGGGTTGGTGCCCGCCCTGGGTGTTCCCGCAGCGGGTGTATTACGCGCCGGTGGAGTACGTCTACGTGCCCAAGACACCGTATCGGTACTACTACACCGGATATCACCTGGACGAGGTGGGCGCGCAGCAGGCGATCGAGGACGTCCGGCGCTCCTGGCAGCGCAGCGACATTGACCTGCTGGCCTATCACCTCACCGACCAGCAGGACATCCAGGTGTACTTCGATGGCGAGTACCAGTACACGACCAGCACCGAAGACTACTACGGGCAAACCGCGGACACGATGGCGACTACCTCCACCGTGGCGATGGACTTCGACCGGCCCATCTGGATCTCCAGCCAGGAGGTGTTCGTCACCGGCCGGCATGAGTTCTACGATCCGGACGGCGCCCGCAACATCGTCTACGTGTCCTACCGGCTGCGCAAGCTGGGAGGGGAATGGTACCTCGTCGCGGTCGGCAGCTCGCTGGAGCCGATCCGGCACAAGTACCACGACTTCAGATATTCGTGACCCGTGGCGTAGGAGGGTCACATCGAACCGGGGGTCCGCCGAAAGGCGGACCCCCGGTGGTTTGTCCATGGGTCGCGCGCAGCAGGATGCGGGACTTCTACCCCAGCTTCTGCCCGTACCTGTCCAGGGAGGCGAACTCGGACATGGGCTGGCGGGGCCGCGCCTCGGGCCGGTCGGCGGGGACGCCCACCGGGGTGAGGGCCACTACCTTGCAGTCCTCGGGCACGCCCAGCAGGCGAGCTACGTCCTGCTCGCTGAAGGCCCCGATCCAGCAGGTGCCGTAGCCCAGGGCGGTGGCGGCGAGGATCATGTTCTGCATGGCGATCGCCACGTCCACCGCGTGCCACTTCTCGTTGACCGTGGGCTTGCCGATCCCGGCGATGATCACGCCCGCCTCCGCCAGCCAGCTCTGGCCGGAGCAGGCCTCCGCCACCTGGCGCTTCTGCTCCGGGTCGCGAACTACCACGAAGTGCCAGGGCTGTCGGTTGGCCGCCGAAGGCGCCTGGCGACCGGCCTCCAGGATCGCTTGCAAGTCCTTCTCCGGCACAGCCTTGGGGAGGTACTTGCGCACGCTCCGCCTCTCCATGATGGTGGTGATGGTATCCTTTGACATCGTGTGATGCCTCCTATCGTCCGACAATACTTCTTCACCGCAGAGACGCTGAGAGCGCAAAGGCGGGCAGCCTTCCATAGGGGCACGGCCCTCCACACGGCCGGCGGGCAAGCATGCCGTGCCCCTACGCGTTGCCAGGGTCCTGCATTGTCAGCTTTCCCGCACCTCTCCGAGAACCTCTTGCAGCCTTGCCAATGAGATCGCCCCGTGGCGCAGCATGCGGGGCGGGGCGGTGGCGAAGCTGACCACGGTTGACTCTTCGCCCAGCGGGGCCCGCCCTGCATCCAGGACCAATGGCACCAGGCCATCCATGTCGGCGAGGGCCTCTTCCGCGGTAACGGGAGCCGGGTGTGTGGAACGATTGGCGCTGGTGCTGGCGATAGCGCATCCCATCTCCCCCGCCACCAGGCGGGGGATCACGTGGGCGGGCAGGCGCAGCCCCACGGTATCTCCCCTCGCTCTTACCGCCGCGGTCGCCTCGCTGCGGTCGCGCACCACCACGGTGAGGGCCCCCGGCCAGAAGTGCTGCATCGCCCGCACCGCGAGCTCGGGGGCGTCGTGGGCGTAGGTCATCGCCTGTGACATATCGTGGAGCAGCAGGGCAAGGGGCATGGTGCGATCTCGCCGTTTCACCTGGTAGATGCGCTCCACCGCCTTGGGCTGCCGCGGGTCGCATACCAGCCCGTAGACGGTGTCGGTGGGCAGTACCACCAGGTGTCCGTCGGCGATCACCTGGGCGGCGTGTGCGATCACCGCCGGATCGGGATCGTGCGCGTCTACCGCAACCACCTCGGTCTTCTGCACCCGCGGCATGGCTCACCCCCGCCTCACGGCCGGCGGGCAGGCCCCGCGCCGGCCCAGCACCACGCGATCGAGGCCGGCGTAGTCGGCGATCGTCTCCACCCGGGAGAGGCCGCCCGCGACCAGCAGGTTCCCCACCTCCTCCGCCTGCCCTGCCCCCACCTCCAGCGCGGCGAGGCCATGGGGGGACAAATGGTCGGATAACTGTACGCTCAGGCGTCGGATCAACGCCAACCCGTCCTCTCCGCCATCGAGGGTCGCCCTTGGCTCGCAGTCCCGCACTTCCGGCTCCAGAGACGGGAACTCGTCGGTGCGGACGTAAGGCAGGTTGGCGACCACCAGATCGGCCTCTCGCGCGACCGGCGCCATCAGGTCGCCGGCGGCCAGGAACACGCGGTCCTGGACACCGTGGAGCTGCAGGTTGCGCCGCGCCAGGCGGAGCGCGTCCAGCGAGGTGTCTACTGCCAGGACCGTGAGGCCGGGCAGCTCTCGGGCGAGCACAACGGCCAGCGCGCCGCAGCCAGTGCCCACGTCAACCGCAAAGCTGGCTCCCCGCGCACGTGCGATGGCTGCCTCCGCCAGCACCTCTGTCTCCGGGCGGGGCACGATGGCGGCGGAAGTGGTGAAGAAGCGGAGAGACCAGAACTCCGCGCGGCCGAGCACATAGGCGAGGGGTTCCCGGCGGGCGCGGCGCGCAGTCAGCTCCTCCAGGCGGGCCGCCTGTTGCTCGGAGAGAGGCGCTTCGGGATGAACCACGAGTGACTCCCGTGACCGCCCGGTGGCCTCACACACCAGCAACTCGGCCTCTGCGCGCGCCTGCGAGATGCCAGCGGCTGTTAGCTTGCGGGAGACCCAGGCAATGACGGCGGGGATGGCCGAATCGCGCAGGGAGGGAGACTCCGCGGTCATGTCGTGTTGGGAGGGGGCTGGCCCAGGCGGGCGAGCCGGTCATGCTCCACCAGCGCGTCCAGAATCCCGGCGATGTCGCCATCCATGATCTGGGGGAGGTTGTACCAGCTCCGCCCGAGGCGGTGGTCGGTGATCCGGTTCTGGGGGAAGTTGTAGGTGCGGATCTTTTCGCTGCGGTCACCGGTGCCGATCTGGCTGCGGCGGGCGGCGGATATCTCCGCCTGCTGTTCGGCGCGGGCCATCTCGTAGAGGCGAGCGCGCAGCAGACGCAGGGCCCTCTCTCTGTTCTGCAACTGGGATCGCTCATCTTGGCAGGCCACCACTATCCCGGTGGGCTTGTGGGTGATGCGGACTGCGGTCTCGTTCTTCTGCATATGCTGGCCGCCGGCCCCGGAGGCGCGAAAGGCCTCCATCTCCAGGTCGTTCGGGTCTATGGCAACGTCAATCTCCTCCGCCTCGGGCAGCACGGCAACGGTGGCGGCGGAGGTGTGGATGCGGCCCCCGGACTCCGTGACCGGCACGCGCTGCACTCGGTGGACGCCCCGCTCGTGTTTCAGCCTCCCGAAAGCGCGCCGCCCCTTCACGGAGACGATCACCTCCTTGTGGCCGGAGATGTCGCCCGGATTCTGGCTCATGATCTCGGTCTTCCACCCCGCCTGCTCGGCGTGGCGCAAGTACATCCGCAGCAGATCGCCGGCGAAGATGGCCGCCTCTTCTCCGCCGGTGCCGGCGCGGATCTCCAGCAGGCAATCGCGATCGTCATCCGGGTCCCGGGGCGCCAGCTCCTCCTCCAGGCTGGCGACGAGCGCCTCTGTGCGCTCCCTCAGCCGCGCCAGCTCCTGCTCCAGATCTTCGTCATGCTCCTCGGCAAGCAGGGCCTCGCCCTCCGGCAGATCGCCCTCTACGCGCAGCAGCTCGCGAAAGTCGGTGACCACTGACTCCAGGCGCGCCCGCGCTCGGCCGACCTCCCTCATGCGTCGGGGATCGGCGATCACCTCCGGCCGGCCGAGCTGCTCGCCCAGCTCGTCGTACTGCCGGGCCATCTCCACCAGTGTCTCGCGCAACGCGTCGGTAAGCATCTTGCTTGGCTCTATAGCGCTTCGCATATCGAAGTAGCGGCCTGTGAGCCTTCTGCTGCCTTCCAGGCTGGTCTCTCTGATGCTACTCTGCGAAGTAGCGAAGCTCCTTCGCTACGAAGCACGAGGTTTCGCCGTGTAGGGCGGAGCGCCCGCCTCAGGCGGGCCGCCTCCCAACTGCTTTCGGCGAAACTCAGTAGGTCTCGGCTCCGTCCTGGGCGAGCGCGCCCTCGAGGGCGCGGATCGCCACCTCTATCTGGTCAGGGCTCGGCTCCCTGGTGGTGATCTTCTGCAGCCACATGCCGGGGGCCACCAGCAATCCGAGCAGCCAGTTCGACTTGTGAGCCCCAGCCAGCTTCACCAGTTCATACGACAACCCGGCCACCACGGGCAGCAGCAGCAGACGGGAGATCAACCTCCAATACCACACCGGCCACCCAACCAGCGCATGGACCAGGATGCCAACGAACAGCACCATGAAGATGAAACTGGTGCCACATCGCTGGTGGAGGGTACGGAACTGATCCGCGTCTTGCGACTGGTACCTGCCTGTCTCCTCGAAGGCGTTGATCACCTTGTGCTCGGCGCCGTGATACTGGAAGACGCGCCGCATATCGGGCATGAAGGACACGGCGGCCAGGAAGAGCACGAAGAAGACCAGCCGGATCAGCCCCTCGATCAGGTTCAGGAGCAGCGCGTTGGAGACCAGCTTGGGGGTGACCGCGCTGGGCAGGAGCACGAAGCCGCCGATGGCGATCGCCAGCGCGGCGGCGATGGAGAGGGCGTATTGGAACGGCGTGGGCGGCTTAATACCCTCCCCCTGGGCCACCCGGTCGGCGGAGAGCATGAGGGTGCGGTATCCCACGACCAGGGCGTCAATGAGCGCCGGGGTGCCCCGGATGATGGGCAGGCGCAGCAGGCGGTGCCGCTGAGTCAGGGGGACCCAGGCCTGCCTATGCACCTCCACCTCGCCATTGGCGAGCCGGAGGGCGGTGGCATAGCCCTTGCGCCCGCGGATCATCACTCCTTCGATAACCGCCTGGCCGCCATAGGAGAAGCGTTCCTCGGCCATCGCCGGGTCCGCCTCCTAGGCCTCGGCAGTGGGTTTGCTGGCCCGCGCCTTTGCCTGCTTCTTCCGGTAGCTGGCGTACCGCTGGACAAAGCGCTCCACCCGGCCTTCGGTGTCCACGATCCTCAAGCGACCGGTGTAGAAGGGGTGGCACTTGGAGCAGATGTCGACCCGAATACTCGGGACAGTCGCCCTGGTCACGAACGAGTTGCCACAGGCGCAGCTGACCTGCGCCGGGCCATATTTGGGATGAATGCCCTGCTTCATAGACCGACTCCTGTTGGCTCACGAGCCCCGATGGTACTCCGCGAAGTGGCGAAGCCCCTTCGCTGCGAAGCACAAGCCCCGCGGAGATGATACCTGAGGAGGGAGGCGGATGTCAACGGGCCCACCCGGTTGCTCTGTCCGGCGTAAGCGCTGTCTGCTCGTTGGGCAGGAGCAATGCGCCTGCCTCGCACGGGCTGGGCGCCTCGAACGGCAGGCTCGCATGCAACCTTCCCAGCTCTTCCCGCGTCGTGTATAATGTCTCCCATCTGATGCGCTGCAGCGGCATCCTCCGGCTGAGGCCATCGGCAGGGAATCTATCGCGGTCGGGAATGCTGTCTGGAGCACCTTCCCCTCTGGTTTCGGCCACACCCTCCGCGGGAATCACGAAAGGCTGTCATGGTTCGACCGTCGCACCCTTGGCCTGCGGCAATAACAGCAATCCTTAGCATGGTGTTCTGCCTTGCACGTTGCGGCCTGGCCGAAGACCAGCCCGAGCCGCGGAAGCCGCCGGTGATTAGCGCCGTGTATGTGGACGCGGCCCCGGTCATTGACGGCCAGCTCGACGACCCCTGCTGGCAGAAGGCCTCCCGGCTGGAGGGGTTCTTCGTCCCCGGCACCGACGAGGAGGTTCCCGAGGAGACGGTGGGCCTGATCTGTGTTGACAAGGCGGCCATCTACGTGGCGGTGATGAGCAAGGACCGCACGCCCGGCGACATCACGGCTCTGGAGACGCGGCGCAACGGCCACATCTGGCAGGATGACATGGCCGAGGTCGGCCTCGACCCTTGGCACAAGCACGGCGAGATGTACTTCTTCCGCGTTACTCCGCGGGGCACGCAGATGGAGGAGATTCCGGGCGGCTCCGCCACCAAGATCGAGTGGCGCGGGGACTGGACGGCGGCCGCGAAGTGCACCGACGAAGGCTGGCAAGCGGAGATGGCGATCCCCTTCTCCATCCTCCGCTACCCACCCGGCCAGACTACCTTCGGGTTCACGGTGGGCCGGCATGTCGCCAAGGAGGACCGCTGGGTGTCGTATCCGATCATGGGCAGAGAATGGGACACCAACCTGACCGCTGACCTGGTCGGGCTGGAGCCTCCAGCCCAGCGGCCGCGGCCCATTCTCATGCCCTACGTGACCGTGGACGTGGGCGAGTTCGTGGGCCGCCGCTTCGATACCGGGCTCGATGTCCAGTACCGAATGCCCAATGGCCTGACCGCGCTTGGCTCCCTCAACCCGGACTTCAAGCAGATCGAAGACGCGGTGGAGCCGATCTCCTTCTCCTATACCGAGCGCTACCTGGAGGATCGGCGGCCGTTCTTCGTCACCGGCCAGGGCTATCTGCCCGGGGACCTGATGTTCTACACTCGGCGGGTGGAGGACTTCGACGCGGGGGTGAAGCTGTTCGGCAGGCTGGACAACGAGACCATCGGCCTGATGAACGCCATCACCTATGGGGTCGAGAACTCTCTGGCCGGGCAGTGGAGCCACCAGTTCAACCCGGACTTGAACGCGAGCATGAGGTTGGTGTCGCACCGCAAGGTCGGGGAACCCAACAGCCTCGTCTACGGGTTCGATGCGAACCGCGTCTGGCGATGCGAAGAGGGGAGTGACAGTCTGTACGGGATGTTCCGCGTGCTGCAGACCCAAGACAGCCCCTCTGGCATGTTGTGGGAGGTGGGCGGGGGTCACTGGAGAGGCGAGGGAGCAGTACACTACAACTGGGAGTTTCAGACTGCGACCAGAGACTTCGACCCGCCTCTGGGCTACTTCTACAACCAGAACTCGCTTGGCGGGAGGTTCGAGATCGGCAAGGACCGCGCCTATGAGGAGGGGGCGCTCTTCGCCCAGGGGTGGAACATCGAGGCGCAGTACTACCCCTATCTGGATGGGAGCGGCCTGCTGCGCACGCGCCTCAGCCCGGAGCGCTCCTGGGAGTGGCGCAACGGCCGATCCCTGGAGATTTCCTTCAGCAGAGGGCTGGAGTATGACCAGGACAACTCGGACGTTGGCATTGAGTTCGGCTGGAACAACAGGGATCTCTACCACGAGGGGAGCGTCTCCCTGCTGAAGGGTGTCCGCGCCGGCGGAGACTACAAGTATGTGAGCTTCTCGCAAGGCTCCCGCCCGCTCAGAGATCTCTCGGTCAACCTGAGTGCCGAGTACAGCCACCTGCTGCCACCGGCGGAAGATGCCGGACACGAGTACCAGGCCGTGCTCACCGCCTCCTATGACCTGACCGATGAGAAGTGCATCGCCGCCCGCGGTATCTGGCGGGACGCCGGGGCCAGCGCCTACGCCTCCTACCGGCAGGTGGTCCGGCGCGGTATGGACGCCTACGTGATCGTCGGCGATCCCGACCCGGATCGGACCGGCTTTGCCAGCCGTGTCGCGTTCAAGCTGATCTGGGTGTTCTAAGCCGCGCGCCAACTGGACCGCGGCCGTCCCTTGTCGGCGGAGCCACTGCACTTCTGGCCCGGCAGGCATGACCGCCGCCCCCGGCCCGTGGCGCGGCTTCCCAGCCTGGGGTCGTGCGAGGCAACCTTTTGCCCGTTTGCCGCGTCTTCTGATATAGTGGCGCGAGATCCGTCAGACTTACCCAGGGGTGAGATGCGACAAGGACACCGGCGTATTGCGTTGCTCTGTGTGTTGGCGGCCCTGGTGCTGGCCGGCCGCGCGCTGGGGGCCGATCGGCCGCAGCAGCCTGCGACGGGCAGTGCGCACGCGCCGCCACAGGTACAGGCGGTGTACGTGGACACGCCGCCGGTCATTGACGGCAAGCTCGATGATGCGTGCTGGGCGCAGGCCGCCCGGCTGGAGGGATTCTTCGCTCCCAGCGTGGACCAGCAGCCTCCAGAGGAGACGATCGGGCTCATTTGCGTGGATGACCGGGCGATCTACGTCGCCGCCATCTGCAAGGACCGCACTCCGGAGGATATCAAGGCGGCCGAGACTCGTCGAAATGGCGAGCCCTGGGGCGACGACTGCTTTGAGTTTGACGTTGACCCCTGGCACCAGCACAACGAGGCCTACTACTTCCTGGTGAACGCGCGCGGCACCCAGCTCGAAGGAATGCCTGGCGGGTCCGCCACCAAGATCGAGTGGCGGGGAGACTGGACGGCCGCCGCCTGCCGCACTTCAGATGGCTGGCAGGCGGAGATGGCGATCCCGTTCTCCATCCTGCGGTACCCGCCGGGGCAGACAACGTTCGGCTTCTCCATCTGGCGCGGGTTTGCGAAGGAGCGGATCTGGGTCGCGTATCCGATCATGGAGGGGAAGTCCTTCAACCAGGAACAGGCGGCCGACCTGGTGGGGTTGCATCCGCCACTCGTCAAGCCGCGTCCGATCTTCATGCCCTATGTCACGGTGGACATGGGGGACTTCGTGGGGCGCCGGTTCGACACCGGCTTGGACATTCAGTACCACATGCTCAGCGGGCTGACCGCGCTGGCCGCCCTCAACCCGGACTTCAAGCAGATCGAGGACGTGGTGGAGCCGATCTCATTCTCTTACACCGAGCGCTACCTGTCCGATCCGCGGCCCTTCTTCGTCACCGGCCAGGAGGGGTTCTTCCCGCGGGAGCATCTGCTCTACACTCGCCGGATCGAGGACTTCGACGCCGGGGTGAAGCTCTTCGGCAAGCTCGGGGATGAGACCATCGGCCTGCTGGATGCCATCACCTATGGCTCGGAGAACTCCCTCGCCGCGCGCTGGCGGCATGACTTCACGCCCAGCTTCGCCTCCAATTTGCTCCTGGTCTCCCATCGCAAGGCCGGCGAGCCCGGCAACTTCGTCTACGGCCTGGATACCTCGCGCGTGAAGCGCTGCCCGGACGGCGGCGACAACCTGTGGCTGGTGCTCTATCAGTCCCAGACTCAGGGGGGACCCTCAGGCGGGTCGTATGGCATCGGCGGCGAGCACTGGCGATCAGCCGGGCAGCCGCACTGGGACTGGATGTTCCGGGTGACCACGCCCGAGTTCGACCCGGCGCTCGGCTACTACACTGCGCAGAACAGCATCGGAGGCTCCGTTGGGCTGGGCCAGTGGAACTACTACGAGACAGGACCCCTGCGCGAACAGGGGTGGAACGTCGGCCTCAGCTACTACCCTCGGCTGGAGGGCGGCGGCATGCTGGAGTCCGCCATCCGCCCCAGCCGCTTCTGGAACTGGCGGAATGGTCGGACCGCAAACGTTGGCTTCGACCTGGCGCGGGAATACGATCAGAACAGCTCCGACGTCTTCACCGATCTAGGCTGGCATCAGGATGACAACTATCGCAATGGGGGAATCCTCGCGCTGAAGGGGGTGCGCGCCGGCGGCGACTACACCTACTATTCGTTGTGGCAAGGCTTCCGCCCCCAGCGATACCTGTCGGTCCGGGTCAACGGCGAGTACACTCACCTGGAGCCGCCATCCGAGGAGGCGGGACACAACTACCAGACCGTCCTCACCGCATCTTATGACCTGACGGAGGAGAAGTGCATCGCCGCCCGCGGCATCTGGCGAGACGGCGGGTTCAGCGCCTACGCCTCCTACCGGCAGGTGGTCCGCCGCGGCATGGACGCCTACGTGATCGTGGGCGATCCCGACCCGGACCGCACCGGCCTCGCCAGCCGGGTGGCGGTGAAGCTGATCTGGGTGTTCTGAAGCAGGTGGAAAGCAGGGCAGAGCGCCCGGCCGACTCGGCTGGGCGCTCTTCGTATGGCCGAGAGGGGAGATCGCGCGGCCGGGGAAGTGAGGGGAGTCGAGGGCAGTCTACTGAGTTTCGCCGAAAGAGGTAAAGGCGAAACTCAGACAGACCAGCCTGGAAAGCAGCATAAGCGTCACAGCCCGTTAGTGCGATGCGCGACGCGCTATGGAATCCACGAGGTAAGAGCAGATGAGGTTGGGCGTCGTCGGTCACGGGAACCGGGTCAGTCACGTCATCAGGTATCCGATCAGAGAGGTGTACCCCGAGGCGCGGGTGGTGGCGATTGTGGACCCCGATGAGCCGGGGGCCAGGGAGCGGCTGGGAGAGGAGGACCGGAAGGACGTTATCTTCTACTCCAGCCTCGACGAGATGGTGAAGGGTGCGAAGCTGGACGGGCTGATGATCGGGACGCGGTGCGATCTGCATACTCCGTACGCGGTTGAAGCGGCGAAATACGATCTGCCCTTGTTCCTAGAGAAGCCGGTCGCCAATGCGATGGACCAGGCGGTGGCGCTGGAGAAGGCGTTCGAGAACTCCAGGTGTCAGGTGGTGGTGAGCTTCCCGCTGCGGGTGTCGCCGCTGTGCGAGCTGGCGAGGCAGCACATCGTCGCGGGGGCGGTGGGCGAGCCGGAGCACATCCTGGGCGTGAACTACGTGCCCTATGGCACCGGCTACTGGGATGGGCATTACCGCGATTACCAGGTGACCCAGGGGTTGTTCATTCAGAAAGCGACCCATGACTTCGACTACATGATGTACCTGATGGGCGCCAGCATCGTCCGGGTGGCGGCGATGGCGACGTGGGGCCGGATCTTCGGCGGCGACAAGCCGGCCGGGCTGTGGTGCTCGAAGTGCGAGGAATGGGACACGTGCCTGGAAAGCCCCAAGAACCGGAAGCACAACCTCTCGGACGGACACGAGCGAGACCATCCCTGCCTCTTCGCGGTGGACGTGGGCACTCCGGAGACGGGGATGAACGAGGATTCCTCCAGCGCGCTGGTGGAGTTCGCGTCCGGCGCGAAGGGAGTGTACACGCAGGTGTTCTACAGCCGGCGGGATGCGGCCACCCGGGGCGCGACAGTGAGCGGCTATCACGGCACCATCGGCTTCGACTGGTACACGAACGAGCTGAAGCTGGTCCGGCACCACTTGCCGTTTTCGGACAGGGCGCGGGGTGCGGAGGGGATGGGGCACTTTGGCGGCGACCTGGAGCTTGCCTACAACTTCGTTGACGTGGTCCGCGGCAAGGTGAAGTCGCAGACCCCGATCTGGACCGGAATCCAGAGCGTGTATGCCTGTCTGGCGGCCAAGGAGTCGGCGGAAAAGGGGGAGTATGTCGCGGTGCGGCAGGTGGGCAAGGCAGGGGCATGAGGGCCTGAGAGGACACGAGTGATGGGGGACCGCCGCGTCTGGCGCGGCTTTGTGATCGGTCTGGCGCTGTTGCCCCTGAACGGGCTGTGGGTGCTCTACATGGAGCACATCGGAGCGCACGGCCCGATCCCGTCCACCATTTCGCTGTTCTTCAACGTGGTGTTCATCATCTTCTTCCTGGCGCTGGCGAACCTGGCGGTCAGGCGGCTGCGGCCGGGGTGGGCGCTGAACCAGGGGGAGATGATCATCGTCTACGTGATGCTCACCATGAGCACCACCCTCGCCGGGCTGGATGGGATGCAGGTGCTCCTGCCGGTGATCACCCACGGGTGGTGGTTCGCCAACCCGGAAAACCGCTGGGATCAGATGCTCGCCAGCGCCCCCACCTGGCTGACGGTGCAGAACAAGGAGATACTCTACGGGTACTACAACGGCGCCAGCACCCTCTACCAGCCGCCGGTGATCCATGCCTGGCTCCGCCCGGTGCTCTGGTGGACCGGGTTCATCACGGTCCTCTTCTCCGTGTGCATCTGCCTGTCGGTGCTGGTGCGGTCGCAGTGGTCAGATCGGGAGCGGCTGACCTTCCCCATCATCCAGCTTCCCCTGGCGATCACCGATCCGGCGACTCCGCTGTGGCGCAACTGGCTGCTGTGGATCGGGTTCGCGCTGGCCGGGGGCATTGACCTGGTGGACGGCCTTCACTACCTCTACCCGGCGGTGCCGTATCTGTCCATCGCTCCCGTGTTCGACAACTCTGCGGCCAACAACCTGATGACCTACATCCGCGACATGCCCTGGGCGGCGATCGGCTGGCTGCCGGTGACCTTCTACCCGGCGGTGATCGGGATGTGCTTTCTGGTGCCGCTGGATCTGCTCTTCTCCTGCGTGTTCTTCTTCTTCTGGTGGAAGGCGATGTACATGCTGTCGGCGGCGCTGGGCCTGAGCATGGGCTACACCGAGGAGCTGACCAAGAGCGTCTTCCCCTGGACCAATGAGCAGATGTTCGGCGGCTACCTGGCGATTGCGCTTGCCCCGATGCTGGTGGGGCGGCGCTATCTGAAGCTGATGTGGCTGCGCATCCGCGGCCTGCCCTCGGAGGTGGACGATACCGGCGAGGCGATGCGCTACCGATATGCCCTACTGGGCGTGGTGGTCGGCATTGCGCTGCTGGCGGCATTCGCCATCCACGGCGGCATGACGGCCTACCTAGCGGTGCTCTTCTTCCTCATGTACTACGTGGTGTCCGTAGCGGTGGCGCGGGTGCGCGCGGAGTTCGGTTCTCCCGTGCACGACTTTCACCTCGCCGGCCCGGGCCAGACCCTGACCTACATCGGCGGCACCATCAACTTCCGCCACCGGGACCTGACCATGCTCAGCCTGCTGTGGTGGTTCAACCGCGCCTACCGCCAGCATCCGATAGGCAATAGCATCGAGGGCGTGCAGATGGCGGCCCGCACGCGGTCCCGATCCGGGGCGATCGTGGTGGCGATGGTGGTCGCCGCCCTGGTGGGAACGCTGGCCATCTTCTGGGGATGGCTCCACTACGCCTACCAGATGGGGGTGGCCTCCGGCTGGGGTGGCGGCGACAGCCGCGGGGTGGAGATGTGCACCAACCTCCAGTCCTGGATCGAGAACCCAAGCCAGGCCCAGCCGGACTCGCTGCTGGCGATGGCGGCCGGGTTCGCCATCACCATGCTGCTGGCCGCGGCCCGCACCCGGTTCGTCGGCTGGCCGCTCCATCCCGTCGCCTACGCCATCTCCGCGAGCTGGTCCATCCATCTGGTGTGGATGCCCATGATCATCGCCTGGGTGGCGAAGTTCACCATCATGCGCTACGGCGGCCTGAAGCTCTACCGGCAGGCGGTTCCTTTCTTCTTCGGCCTCATCCTCGGCGAATCCGTGATCGGGTGTGGGTGGACGTTCATGAGTCTGGTGCTGCACGTGCCGAACTACAGCTTCTGGGGGCTGTGACGCCCTCCGGGCGAGAGAGTTGAGAGGAGAAAGGGGAGAGGTGACAGGCCCCCGTGCGCACGGCAATGGAACCGCTACCTGAGCCACTGGACGAGAAGCGCCGCCAGGTGCAGGCGGCCCTCCGGCGGACCGTGGTAGTGCGCGGGATTCAGACTCCTGATGCCGCGTTTCGCGGCCGCCTGCGAGTGGAGCCGGGCCGGGTGGTGATCGAGTACCAGGTATCCGAGCACGGCTACTTCTGGCACGTACCGACTATCGAGCGCCTGCTGTCCCTCGCTTTGGGGGGCGAGACTTCGGCTGAGCTTCGCGAGCCTTCCGCCGCCGACGAGGGGCCGCCGCCGGGGCGATCACAAACGCAATAGCCAATCCCATCAGTCCCCACGCCACCGCCGGGCCGAAGCGCGGCCCGGGCTGAGGAGCGGTGACCAGTTGTATGTCCGCGGTCAGCACGGCCGGTTGAAACAAGCCGGCCCTCGCCACCACTCGACCGTCTGGTGAGATGATGGAGGAGATGCCTGTGCTCGCCGCCCTCACTACCCAGCGCCCGGTCTCCACGGCTCGCATGACCGCGATCTGCTGGTGCTGCGCGGCCGCGGCGGTGCGGCCGAACCAGGCATCATTGGTGATCACCACCAGAACCTGCGCCTTCCGGTTCGCCAAGTGCCACGAGATCGTGGGGAAGACGGACTCGAAGCAGATCATCGGGCCGAGGGCAGTGGTGCCGGCCTGGAGCACGGTGTGGACGGCGCCAGCGGCAAAGTTCTCCTCCCGGACGTGGTAGCGGCTGAGCAGGGGCAGCCACTTGCGAGCGGGGACATACTCGCCGAACGGCACGAGCTGGACCTTGTCATAGCGGGCGATCTGATTTCCGGTTGGCGAGTAGAGATAGGCGGAGTTGGCGGTGCGGCCGCGCCCGTCAACATAGGGCCCGCCCGCCAGCAGCCAGGCGCCGGCTTCTCTGGCCGCGCCGGACACCTCGGTGGCGATCCAGGGGTCGTCCTCGGGAGTTCCGGGCAAGGCGCTCTCGGGCCAGACCACCAGGGCCGGGTGTTGCTGAGCTGCTTCCGCGGTGAGGGCCACGTACCTGGCAATGCTCTGGCGCTGCTCCGCATAGGTGAGTGGCACGTTCACCTGCTCGGCGCGCAGCGGGCCGTGGGTGCTGCCCTGCACAACCGCCGCGCGGATAGTCGTCTCCCCCGCCACCGGATGCCTTCGCGCCCAGAAGTGCGCTCCCACCAGAAGGACCCCGACCACCGCGCACCCCGCCACCCCGCGCGCCACCGCCACTCCGGCGGAAGATCGCCGCACGACGGCCACCACCGCCTCCGCCACCGCGCTGTTACACAGCACGATCAGGAACGAGAGGCCTAGCCCTCCCGCCAACCTGGCTACCGATAGCACTGGAAGGGCCGGGCTCTGGCTGTAGGCGAGCCAGCCCCAGGTGAACCCGTACTGGCCCAGCCCCCGCGCCCACTCCACGCCACACCATAAGGTCGCCGCCCCCAACATGCGGGGAGCCCACGCCAGTCGCCCGACCCACCGCGCCAGCAGGCCGTAGACCATCATCACCAGCCCCAGGAGCACGGCGACTATCAGCAACACCGAGACGCCGAAGAGGTAGAGCCAGTACAGCAGCCCGCCGAAGAACACGAACCCCGCCAGCCAGCTCCCCACAGCGGTTCCCAGGCGGGAGCTCATCCGCACCGACACCAGCCACGGAAGCAGGGCCACCCAGGCAAGCGGCCACCACCCTACGGGAGGGAAACAGAGGAACAGCAGCGCTCCCGAGAGCGCGCAGAGGGTGAGGCTACCTCTCAGCGACAGCGTTCTTGCCTGCTGGGGCAATGCCGGTGCTCCAGTGCGCTAGGCGCAGTGAACTTCTGTATGATGATAGTGGGTTGCCACATCGCCCGCAAGGTGCGCGAGGGGGCCTAACTCCCCGTGCTCTGGTAGTGCCTGACCCCGAGCTTCCACACCTGGAGAGACAGGCACAGGAACGCGAGTCCGGCGAGCGGGGCGACCCAGGGGAGGAAGAAGGGGATGCCGGAGGAGGAGGCGCGGTCGAGGATGCCCAGGGCCGGGAAGTAGCTGATGCAGGCCAGGGGGACCACGAAGGTGAAGAACCGGCGGAACCAGGCGGGGTAGATCACGAGGGGATACTCGGAGGCCTCCACTCCGCCGTAGGTAACGGTGTTCATGATTTCTAGGCTCTCCACCGTCCAGAAGGCAAGGGTTCCGCGCAGCACGAAGAGGCCGTTGAACAGGCAAGCCCCTCCCAGGATGGTCGCCACCACCAGCGCCACCTTGGCGGGGGACCAGACCACGCCGAGAGACCACGACGCCCACAGCAGCACCGGTAGGGACTGAGACAGCCGCCCGATGCGCCGGAGGGTCAGCTCCTGGCCGGCGATCTGCAGGGCGGCGCTGCGCGGGCGCAGCAGAATGCGATCGAAGTCGCCCGTCCTGATCATGGTCTCCCCGAACATGTCGAAGCCGCGCGTGGTGGCGTCGGCGAAGGCGAAGGCGGAACTCACCATGCCGTAGAGCAGGGCCACCTCCGCCAGCGACCAGCCTCCTATGCTGCCGAACCGATGGAAGAGCACCCACAGCCCCACGAAGTCAATGCCGGTGGCAAACAGGTGGGCGATGGAGAGCAGGATGAAGGAGCCGCGGTACTGCATCTGGCTGCGAACGGACACGCCCAGGTAGCGGAGGTAGAGCTGTAGTGAATCCCTCATCGCTACCCTCCCTGCACCACCAGCCGCCTCGTGCCGCGCGCCAGGAGCAGTCTCCCGAGCGCCACCAGGGCAATCGTCCAGGCCATCTGCTGGGCGAACATGGGGAGGGCTTCCCGGGACGAGAGGTGCCCCATGTAGAGGCGGAAGGGGATGTCTATGAGGCCTCGGAAGGGCAGCGCGTTCAGCACCGGCTGCGCCCAGTCTGGGAAGAAGGGCAGAGGCACGATCATACCGGAGAAGACGATGGCGAGGGTGGGCGCGATATAGGTCACCCCCTCCCCGGAGATGGTCCACATCATGGTGATGGAGAGAAGTGTGACCATGGCGCCGCCGAGGAGGACGACGCCGATCATCGCCAGCGCCCAAGCGCCCGCCGAGGGCCAGGAAGGCGGGGCCTGAAGGCCAAGGAAGAGGCCTGCTACGATGAACATGGGGATGGCTCTCAAGGCGGTTTCCGCGAGGGTGGCACCGATGATGCGCACGAACCAGGTCCAGTAGAGATCCACCGGCCGCAGCAACTCGTAGGCGACGCTGCCGGTTCTGATAGCGGCGCGCACGTCCGGGTCTCCGGCGTACCAGGGGATGAGCCGCATCAGCGCCTGGGACAGCCAGATGTAGGTTACGACTTGCGGGTACGTCATGGGCTGCGGGGAGTCGCTGGAGCGGAAGAAGGCGGCGAAGATGAAGATGCGGATGAGGCCCCAGAAGAGCTGGGTCCCAAGCCCGGCCAGGGCGGCTGCGCGGTACTGGAGGTGCATGCGGAAGCGGGCGCTGATGACGGCCCCGTAGGCGCTCATGGGGCAGCTCCGCGGTACATGCGCGCGATGATCTCCTCGATGGGCGGGTTCTCCACGAAGAGATCGCGGATGGCGTGTTTGGCGGTGATGCGGGCGATCAGTGCGGCCGGCGGCACCTGCTCGGGATGGAAGCGCAGGCAGACGCGGGAGCCTTCGCGGCTGATCACAGAGGCCTGGGGATCGCTTACCTCCTCATCGTCATCGAGCAGATCAACGATCAGCCACCGCTCGGTGGTGACGCGCCGGCGCAGGTCGTCCAGAGTCCCATCGGAGAGCAGGCGGCCTTCCCCAATCACGATCACCCGGGTGCAGAGGGCCTCGATGTCATCCATGTCATGGGTGGTGAGGATGACGGTCACGCCGCGCTCGCGATTGAGGAGGCGGACGAAGTCCCGCACCGCCAGCTTGGACACTGCGTCGAGGCCGATGGTCGGCTCGTCCAGGAACAGCAGACTGGGCGAGTGGAGCAGCGCGGCGGCGAGATCGCAGCGCATTCGCTGTCCCAGGCTGAGCTGGCGCACGGGAACATCGAGAAGGGGCGCCAAGTCGAGCAGGGCGATCAGCTCGTCGCGGGTGCGCGCGTGTTCCGTTTCGGGTACGCGGTAGATGGCGCGCAGGAGGTGAAACGATTCGACCACCGGCAGATCCCACCACAATTGCGTGCGCTGCCCGAACACCACCCCGATCTGGCGGACCAGGGGGATACGCTCTCGCCACGGCACTCGCCCGAGCACCTCGCACCGGCCGGAGTCAGGCACCAGGATGCCGGACAGGACCTTCACGGTGGTGGACTTGCCGGCCCCGTTGGGGCCGATATAGCCGACCAGTTCCCCGGCTTCGACCGAGAACGAGATGCCGCCGAGGGCCCGCACAGTGCGGTAGCGGCGACGCACCAGCCCCCGCACCGCGCCCCACATGCCGGGATCTCGTTCCGCGACGCGGAAAGTCTTGACCAGGTTGCGCACCACGATGTGTGGCATGGGCGAGCAACTCCTGCAACGTTAGCGGGCAGGGCCCTGACTCCCTCTCTGAAGAACGACGGAGGTCCACGGACAGTCAGATTCAGCAGAAGGTCGAACGACAGGACTGCGATGTGCGGGACGCCCGGCAGGCAGGCCCGCCTATCAAGGAACCCCCAAACGGCAAACGAGCGGGGAGTGTACACCAGGCGCTGGGGTTAGTCAAGACGTGCGAACACAATTCCGGACCCGCCGCCGAGCTTGATCGCCTGCCGCCGGACTGGGAGGAGCAGCGCGAGGCCGAGCAGGCGCCATGATGTGCGTGTCCTGTTCGCTACTCCTCTTCGGTTGAAGTCCCAGCTGCGGGCGGCGTGATGATGAATGCGCTGCTCGCGTTCGGCAGGTGGAGCAGAGGACGCCATCCCTCGACGTCCAGCACAGTCACGCTGCGTGACACCGGCGACGTATCGTAGGCGTCCTCGCATGTGGTGAAAGAGAGGAAGCGCCCATCCTGGCTCCACCGAAGGTCGGCAAAGAGGGGGGCGGTCCATCCGGACGCATGCCGGGCAGTCCTGAATGCCTCTGGTATCCAGCGAGGGACCGAGGCGCGCCGCGCATACCAAAGCCGTCGGCCCGTGGCGACATCGAAGACATCCAGTCGGGCCCCCCATCCGTAGTTGGGCGGCAGCTGACCCTCTGGGGAGGCGAGGCCTTCGTGTCTCCACCTGTCTGCATAGGCGATGAGTGTGCCATCGGGCGAGCAGGCCGCGTGGTTCGTCGGGATGCCCCAGCCCTGACGCCCCAGGTTCCGAACGGAAGGGATCCCGAGGCTCCACAGTAGCAGATAGGGGTGGTCGGCAGGATTCTCGACTCCCAGATAGCCAACATCCATCTCATTCGAGAGCTTCGCGAAGGCGGACCGAAGATGCTCCCCCTCTGCCTGGTGGCGCTGGTCGCAATCCGCGCTCAGGCGGTCCTGGGCGTCGCCGAGGGGACCTCGCGCGGAGGCCGCTGGTACGGACGTCTCCGGACCTGGCAGGGCTCCCCACAGAGTCCCGCGGTCGGGCGTGAAGATGCACCTTAGCGGAACCAGCACCAGCCGGTAGTGATCGTCCCAGTAGTCCCAGTACGGCAGGGGCGAGAGGGCCGAGAGCCAGGGCAGCCCGGGCGTCTCGCCCAGCTCGGTTACCGCCCCGTCCAGGAGTCGGACGGCCACCCACTTCGTGGTCTGGCTCCCCAAGCCGGGCGACGCGCCTGTGATCTGCCATACCAGGAGGCACGACCCGTCAGGGGCGGGCAGAAACCCAAGTTCGATCGGCAGTACGCGGTTGAGCCCCTGGACGGTATAGAGCACATGCTCGTCAGACGGTGCCCTGTACGACCGGGGGCGCGAGCTGAACGCCCGCCAGACGATCTGGGTGACCTCCTCGTCAGGCATCTCTCGGGAGTAGATGATGATCGGCATGTATGGGAATCGGTCAGCGTATGATGGGTCGGATCCACGCCGCAGGACGTGGTAGACATCACCCAGCCTCTGGTAGGTCAGGAACTGAGGGCCGAGAATGGCGCCCAGCGCCTGTGTGAAGGTGACGTCCCTGACGGCAGTAGTGACTCGGAGGTTCGCGAGGTCAGGGTCGAGTGCGAAGGTATAGGGCGTGTCGTGGAAGAGGACGCGAAGGGCCTCCTCGAGCGGCGTGTCGGTGAAGCTCAGCGTGACGCGGCGCTCCTGGTCCTGTGAACCAGCGGGTCCAGCTACCGCCTGAGCGAGCAGGAGCAGAGCAACGCCGACCAGGAGCCACGATGGGCGTGTCATCCTTGTCCCTCCCCTGGCGCGAATCGCGGCAGTGCGCCGCGGATTAGACTGGGATCAGGGGCGTTCTGTTCCTCGGCAGAGCCCCTTGCGGTGGGTGGGAACGGGCAGCGGTGATCTTCTCCTACCTTGGGGAGGAGGTCCACTGAGCCTGCGACGGTCTTGCGACACAACTTGCGACAGAGCCTGCTTTGACAGGGTGTGACAGCTCTCCCTGCGAAGGCCGGCGCTGGCGGTCATCGCTCGGTGACCGCGCTTCTTGACCCTCCGCCGAGCGAGCGAGTATTATGCCGGGCGGTGCTGGCGCTGGTAGCGGTATCCCACTGGTGAGGTGAGTCCATGGCTTCTGTCCGTTTCCTCGCAGCCGTAGTGCTTCTGCTGGGTCCCACGGCGGTGTTCGGGCAGGGGTCGCCCGCGCCAGAGCAGCCTTCGCCGCCGGTGTTGGTGGTTGACGTAAGAGAGGCCAGCCCCGCCGAGCGCCTCACGGCGGCCAGCCTGCAGGGGGTGGCGAATCGCAAGGGACCGAACGTGTTCCTGATCACCGGGGAGCGGGACCAAGAGTGGCTGGCCTATGTCCTGCGGATGGTCGGCCGGCCTACGGAGCGGCTCACCGTGGAGGAGCTGTTGGGGCGGCTGAAGGGCGAGGTGAAGGGACAGGTGCTGTACGATCCCGCGCGGCCGTACACTGCGGACCTGGCCACCACCGCCGCGGGAATGCGAGAGGCGGTGATCTCGGACACCGACCTAGGCCTGCCGACGCTGTTTGACTTCAGAGGCGGCCTGCCAGGCACGGACTGGAAGTCTGCGGAGGAGGCCTACCGGTGGGCGCTCGATGCGCTGCTTCCCGACTGCCAGAAGCGGCGGGCGGCGGTGCTGCCCGCCTCACGGCCGGCGGGCGGGCCCTCCGAAGGGCTGGCCTTCCGTGACTATGCGATACAGCAGGGGATATTCACCATCGCCGCGCCCCAGAGCACGGCGGTGCTGGGAGAGGATTCGGCCCTGCGGGAGCTCTTCTTCCGCCTGATGCCCGGGAGCGTTATCTATGGGCGCCTGCCCGATACCGCGCGGGGCCTGCCAAGCGAGTACTCACACAGCCTGGTCCCGGTGTCGGAGACCGCCAACCTCTCGTTTCTCTCGCGGGTCGCGCCGCCGGGGCCTCCTTTTCAGCATGTGGGCTACCTCGAGTCGGCGGCGGCCAAGTATCTCACCCTGATCTTCGACTGCTCGGAGGTGGACTTCGCCGCCGACGACATGGCTGAGGTGTGGGATGATCCGGTGCGAGGGACGATGCCGCTGGGCTGGGCGCTGCCGGCGGCGCTGGAGGAGATGGCGCCTCCGGTGCTGCACCAGTACTATGCTGACGCCTATCGCTCTGGCCTGGATCAGTTCGTGTTGGGTCCCAGCGGGGCCGGAGAGTTGGACATCTCCGCGGCGCGCTCGCCGTATAGCTTCTACCGGGCGACCGCCGCGGCGTGCAAGCGAATGGATGCTCACACCACCCTCTACGACGCCTCCACCGGGACGCAGGAGCTGGACATCTTCGTGCCGCAGTTGATCGCTGAGAGCGGAGTGCGGGGCGTGTTTGTGACGGGCGGACCCGACTTCTCCCCCTATCTCTACTCCGGCGCGCCGGTGATCCCGGCGCCGCGAATCTCCGCGCTGAAGCAGGCCGTCCAGTACCTGGACCGGCTGCCTCCGGATCACAGATTCGCCGCCCTCTGTCTGGACCCGCGGTCGCTCACGCCGGCCGACGCGGCACATCTGGCGGCCTACCTGGGGAGGCGCTTCGTGATCGCCGGGCCGGAGGAGATGGTGGAGCTCGCCCGCGCGGAAGGGCCGGGCATGGCGGAGGGGGAGGGCGAGGTGACCGTCTCTTCGGTGGACTACCCGGAGACAGTTGAGGCTACTGCTCCTATCTCCATCAGGGCCAGGGTTGGCGACCCAAAGGCAGTGCGCTCGCTCGCGGCGGTTTACCATCCGGTGAACTATCGAGTCGCGTTCGCCAGGCCGATGGATCGGAAGGGCGACACCTACCTGGCAGAGATACCGCCCCTTTACTGCGGAGGGGAGTTCGACGTGCGGGTACGCGCGGTTGACGGGCAGGGCCGGGTGAGCTGGTCACCGCCATGGATCCTGCAGGTGCCGTGGGAGGACGCGGACGAGGACGGCCTTACCGATGCCGAGGAGCGTTTCCTGCTGACCGATGCATCGCTTGTTGACACAGACGGAGATGGCTTGACAGATGGAAACGACCTCGCCCCTCTGCGCCCGGATTACGTGTCCCAGTGCTACTTCGGTCCTCTCCTGCCGCCAAGCGAGCGCCCCTACCTGCTCGAGTCGCGGGGCGGCGAGGCCGGGGAGGGCGACGCAACCGCGGCCCAGCGTCTTCTGCGACCTGGCGAGAGCGCTCTCTATTGGCTGCCGACGGCGATGGTGCCGAAGGGCGCGCGGTTCTCGGTGAGGCTGGCAGGCAACGGCAACGCAGCGATCAGCATTCTCGCCCGGCGTCCCGTCACCAGCGACGATCTGGCGAATGCAGACGCACACGCAACGGGTGCGGTCTTCTCAGATGCTTGGTACAGTCCGGCTCTTCTGGGAGACGACTACCCGGACGGGGCTTGGCTTCGGCTCACCTGCCCCAGCCTTCCGACCGTCGTCCCCTTCGCCATCGGGGGAGTGGCGCTGGTCTCGCCTCCCCTGGGCCCTTCGATCACTAAGGCGGCGGTGCTGCCCGCGCACCCTGGGCCGGAGCAGCCCATCTACCTCTCAGTCCAGGCGTTCAGCCCCGGCGAACTGGCGGAAGTGAGCATCAGCTACCGGGTGAATGGCGGCGGCACGGTGACGTTTCCCATGCAGGCACTGGGGTGGGGACAGAGGTACGAAGCACACCTGCCCGCTTCCTCCAACCGCGATCAAGTGGAGTGGTGGATCACCGCCCGTGACGCCGATGGCAACCAAGCCACAACGCCTCCAGCCTTGGTTGTCGTGGGTAGCTGGGCGCGGGAGACCGCCTCCCTGGTAGCGGCCCGAGAGTTCACCGGCGACTGGACCCCGGACACCATCGCCTTTGGGGGCGGGGAGGAGGTGGCCCGGTCTGCGGGCGCGGACGGCTTGGTGGACACCGGTGCGGTGAACCTGACCGGAGGCAACTACGCGGTGTGGGCGCTGGCGGGCGGGCGAGGGAGGGGGATTGGGGTCTATGTGAAGGACACACGCGTCGGCGGGATAGATCCACAGGCTCCGGATGGGTGGCAGATGGTCGGCCGCATCCGGCTGGAGGTGGGCCGCTATCGGGTGCAGATGGTGTCGGAGCCGGGGCCGGCCGGCACAGAGCCCGAGTCGGCGCCACGCTATGCGGCAGTGATGCTAAGCGCGGACCCCAGCTTCAAGCCTCCGGCTGAGCATCTACTGGATGCGTACAACTCCCTTTCTGTTCTCTTCCCGTCGGCCGAGCAAGTGCTCACCGGGAGGGTGGAGCTTCTTGCCACCGGGAGCGGCAATGTCACCAGCGCGCAGTTCTCGATTGACGGCGAGCCGCTGCGGCCGGCGTTCGGGCCGCCGTTCAAACTCGCGCTGTCCACGGCCCGCTATCAGAACGGCGCACACACGCTGCGGGTGGAGGGTCTGGACCGGGCCGGACCCACCGGCCTGGTGCTGGAGATACCGATCAGCATTGACAACTGACCCCGATCGCCGAGCACGAGGGGAAGCGCACCCGGAGGCGGCGAGGCAGGAGCCCTTCGCGCGTGTGTCGAAGGCCTTAGCAACGGCGCAAGCGCTCTGGGTATTCGAGGTGGCAGATGAAAGGTGTCATTCTCGCGGGCGGTTTGGGTACGCGGCTCTACCCGCTAACCAAGGCCACTAACAAGCACCTGCTTCCAGTGTACGACCGCTGCATGGTGCACTATGCCATTGAGAACTTGCTGCGGGCGGGCATAGACCACCTCCTGGTGGTGACCGGGGGGCCG
>Ga0315279_10000875_pt1 | contig 54197 bp, 47 predicted proteins | sample YL17G06_20_MG_FD_203694 | JGI IMG/M metagenome (GOLD analysis project Ga0315279, IMG submission 203694) | Sediment microbial communities from Yellowstone Lake, YNP, Wyoming, USA - YL17G06_20 | ecosystem: Environmental > Aquatic > Freshwater > Lake > Sediment | place: USA: Wyoming | collected... | reverse complement strand
GCAAACTATCCAGATCCAAACAGTCTTCTCCTGCTCCATTATCAACAATTTTCCCGCCTTTTCTAAAAGCTATGCCCTTAACCTTTCCCAGATCATCTATATTCCCAACCACCAAAGCAATCTTCGTGTCAAATTCGCGCCTTATGACGACATCTAACCCCTCACACTCCTCCAGCGACCTGATCGGGAAATGGGTCACGTGCGGCCCCCCCGCCAGCATTACCGCGTTGGTAAGCTTCTTGGCGGCGTTGATAAATTCATAATCTGCTTCGATCGAGGGGGTAGTGGTTTCCATAAATATGCTGTCCGGCATGATCTTCCACACTTTCCGCAAGGTTTCTTTCATGTTCATTCCTTGAATTACCGAATCAACATAAAAAACCTCATGGCCGGCTTTCCTAAGCTGGGCGGCAGAGTAGGCAAGATATATCGGGTATTGAAGATATTTATCACTGCGCTGTTTGATTATTCTATTTTGCGACCTGGTGCCGTACCCTTTTCCCGGCCAGGGTGGATTAATGATCAAAACCTTCATCCTTCTACTTCCTCGCTTCTCTGCATCCGCAACTGCGCGATCTGTTCGGCAATTAACCCGAGCATAAATATTAAAACTCCGATAGAGATCAAGAGGGCCGACATATTGCGAAATTGCTGCCAGAGGACAAAAGTGTAGATATAATATGCAATCCCAAGCGCAACAAATAATGCTCCTGCGGGCGCGAAGACTTTAAAAGGAGAAAACATCATGATGATCTTAAACATCACCAGGATGAAGCCCACCCCGTCACGCAGCAAGTTCAATTTGCTCCTGCCCACCCTTTTTTTTGTCTTGATCGGGACGTATTTTACGGAATAGCCTGCCCGCAGCAATGATAAAGTGCTGGTTGTGGGATAGGAAAAACCGTTGGGGAAAAGGTAAATGAATTTTGCGATGATTTTCTTCTTGGCCGCCCTGAAACCAGAGGTTAGATCTAGTATTCGGTAGTCTGCCAGATAGGAAGCAAGCCTATTATAAAACGCGTTGGCCAGGTTGCGGTGGAAATAACCGTGGGAATCGCCCGTTCTTGCCCCCACCACCATGTCGTAATCGGGGGTATGTTCCAATAAATTTTTGATCTCCCGTGGATCATGCTGTCCATCAGCATCCATAAAAACCAATATTTCACCTTTTGCATTCCTGATGCCGGTTTTTATGGCCGCGCCATTGCCTCTGTTCTGCGGATGAGATATCACAGCTGCCCCGGCCCTTCGGGCAACGCTGGCAGTTTGATCGGTAGAGCCGTCATCAACCACCACCACTTCCGCCTCGGGATATAATGTCTTTAACTCCCCGATGATCTGACCGATTATTTTTTCTTCATTGTGGGCAGGCAGTATTACACTTAGCACTCTTTTCTATGCTCCTTAACGCTACCAATATCGCCACGATTGACCAAAAAACAATCCCTCCCGTCAAGTCATCTTTGAGAGAAATACTAAAAACATTTCCGGCAAAAGAAGCAGTAATGATCGCTATCATAAAACCCAAAAGTCCCAATGAAACGGTTTTTGTAAACTTGTTGTCACTGAAATAAATCAAAGACATACAACTGCTAATAAATTTCCACAAAAATCCTGTCAATCCCATTAATAGCAAAACACCTCCCTGGACTGCCGAATCCAGAAAACTATTATGGGCTGAGGTGATATAGTAAATATCTTTACCCATATATAAAGCTGGGCCATACTTATAATAATAATCATTCCACATCCCATAGCCGATCCCAAATAAAGGATGTTCCCGGATAATCGAGAATGCCGCCCTCGCCCCCCATAAGCGCATTGGCGACCAGTAGCTCATATCCAGTTTCTCCAGCATATCAAATTCATTAAAGCGCAAAAATATATTTTCCATAAACCAACCCTGAAAAATAACAACTAAAATAATTCCCGCCAGAATCGGTGCGATTACTTCCTTCTTCCTTAAAAACGGAATAAGGGAAAATACCGCTCCCAGCACGGCGATTCGGCTAAAAGAAACGGCAACAAAACACAGCCCCAGGAATGCCGCAAGAATAAAACAAGCTCGTTTTGCTCCTGTTTCAATTAAAGCCATGGCTACCGTAAACGGGAATATAAATGTTGCCATGATTCTAAACTGGCTCACCATCCCGTATAATCCATATATTGAATAAAGCAGGCCAAGGCTGGGAATTGTCATCCCCAAATAAAAGTAATATCCCATAAAGATGTAAACAAAACCGGTTATGATAAGAATATAAAGTAAGATCCTTACCTGCTCAATATTGTTTTTTAACCCTTTGATCAGCAAATAAAAAAACATCAAAGGGAAAGACATATCCAGTAATAACTGCCTGGAGCTGAGGCAGATATCATTTGAGACAAACAGAGAAACAACCGCCGCGCTCATAAATAGCATAATTGAAATTTGAATTCCTGATAGTTCAATATGTTCGCTCTTTTTGTCGGACAATAAATAGGCCAGGAAGATAGAAAGCAGAAATATTATGGTTGGCGTCAAAACCAAGGGGCCGACCGTTACCCATTTGAGGTCAATCTTATCTAAATTCCATTCCAGCAAACGCAAAAAAGGCAGGTTAATGAGAAAGATTAATAAAGAATTAAATAATTTGTTATTCAAGATAAGATAAACTGAGAAAATAAATGACCCGCTCACAAATAGGCTCACCACGGAAACAAACTGACTATGTTTGAACATGATCATCAGTGATGGAGCTATGCCTGTTAAAGCCATAAGGGTAAAAAAATAATTCAGGCTGGGTATTTGCGAAAAAGTGAGCACCTTTCTAATATGATCGACTTCGAGATTGTTTATTATTATTAGCGAAAACGCCATGGTCAAGCAATAAATAAACAGGAGGACCATTGAGCCCAGAGTTATGTTTTGCGCAACCTTCAATAGCATCGTACTGGTCAAATATGAAAAAAACAATACGAAGAAGTAAAATATGATTATTCTTACTTTTTGCCCAAATCCAAATAAATGACTGCTCATTGCTTTAAGACCGCGTGGAAATAATCGTCCAATAATGAAAATAAAATACCCAGAACCATTGAAACAAAAAGCGCCGCCAATAAATTCATTTTCAGATTAGGGCTGCTGGGCTGAGATGAGGCCTTTGCCGGGTCGATGATGACAAAATTTATGGGAATGGTATTTTTGGCCAAGCATTCTGAAACCGCAATTATATAAGCGCCGACAATATTTTCCGCCAGGTCCGGATCCTCCATTTCTAAATCCACTTCAATCGCCCCGTCTTTGTTTACAGAGGCTTTAATTTTATTTTGCAGGAATGCCGCCGCCCGCTCGAGCCTTTCGGCCTTGCTCTCTTTTTTTATATTACTTTTAAAACGGCTTTCCAGACCAAGTTTTTGGGCAACGTTTTCGGCTATGCTTTGGCTTTTAAATAAAACCACCATCACATTCGCATCTTGTTTAACTATTCCAGCTAAAGAACTCGATAGAAAAGAAGCAATGCCACCCTGATTGATCGTCGTGGGAAAAACGACAGCCTTAGCGGTATAAGTTTTTTCAGTAAAGAAGGTATTAACCAATGTAAAACCGATTATTGCAACCATCAAGATAATGATCGGCCATCTTCTCGCATAAAAAATCTTCCCGTAATCGATTATTGTCATATTCCCGCTCATTTTTATTTTTGTATACTTTTATAAAGCAGATAAACCGTCACCAACGAAGTGGCGACCTGCGTTACCGTGGTGGCGGCTTTGAGTGAGACATCCCAGAACGCGCCCCAATCAAACGGTTTCTGGTAGCGGGTTAACTCGATCGGCTTGGATGGCATGAGAATGGTATCTCCAGCCCTGACCGAAGTGTACCACCCGCTTTTCTCCACTTTCCCGCTCGCCCGCAGCACCAGGATCTTCCCGGTATCGGCAAAATCGTTTCCTCCCCCACAGCTATCAATATAGTAACCAACGGACTTCCCTTTTTCATAAAGGATGGTTCCAGGAAAATACACTTCTCCCATGACGGTAACGCCGTTAACCTGTTCCGGGATCTTTAAGCAGTCTCCATTCTGGAGAATGATGTCTTTTTCATTTCCGGGCCGGAGATCGGGCAGATCAATAATGATCCTTCCGGGGATCTCCAGCTGCAGTTTTTTCAAAGAAAACTCGAATTTTTTATTAATTTGCTGGCGGCTGAAATCAACATCTTCGGCTGAAAGTCCTACCGGCAGCCGCGCCAATTCCCAGTTTTGCCTGCCTTCCAGCTCATTTCGGAACATTTGTTGGTCTTCCGCTTGTTTCGCTTTAAGAGATTCACGTATAAAAAGCGCTCCGTCTAAAAAAGCTTTGTTGGTATACCCTCCTGCTCGTTCAATCAGGGAAGACAGGGATTCCTCCTTGCAGATCGCATATCTCCCCGGGTATTTCACTTCTCCGCTGATAACCGCAGTTTCATTCAAGCCATAATCCGGGATCCTCCGCACAAAGAAATAGTCGTTTTTCTTAAGCAGCATATCCTGGCTCTTATCTTTGTTTTTCAGGATCCGGTTGAGATCAAGCGCGTAAAAGTAAATCCGGCTGTCGGCTTCGGTGCGGGCCAGTTCGGCCTTATCCAGATAGGCGCTTTCCTTGATCCCTCCTGCCAGGTAGATCAGATCGCTGACGCGCATATTCTCAACCAGAGGGAAAGAAGCGTCGCCGTCATTTAATTCTCCGCTGACATAGACCAGCGGCTGGCCCTCGATCTCCCTCCTGGAAAAGATGCGGACTCGATCAAACTCCTGGAGCACAGGGTTGTTCTGGGAGTCGCCGGCCTTCATTTTATTCAGATCAAGGGCAATTACTGCGGGCCGCATGTCCGGCGGCAGCGTCCGGTATATCTGCGCCCGCTCCAGGTAAGTATCGGGGGCAAGCCCTTCGGCTTTTACGATCAGGTCCATCAACCGCATGCCGGGATTCAATTCATAACGATCCGGCCGGATCACATTTCCGCTGAGATAAACTACGTTTCTGACTGTCGGCTCAATCGAAAAGACCGAAATATAATCCAGGTTTCCCAAATAGGCAGGTTTACTGCTTTTTATTTTTAAGTAATCAGCATAATTAACATCGATTGCGGTCACGATCCTGTTATTTTCCCGACGTTCAATCTGGATCCTCTGCAGGTAGGTGGTGGGAGTAATCCCTCCCGCCAGACCAATGAAATCGCTCAACTCGGTCCTGGCTTTCAATTCATAAATCCCGGGCCGCCTCACATTTCCACTGATTGCGACGACCTTCCCTATGGCGGGTCCCCGGATGACATCCCCGCTTTTCAGAAGGACATCGTTCTTTTTCTTTCCCGTTAAAACAAAATCATAAAGATCTACCGCTACCATTGTTATGCCGTTGCGGACCAGTTCTATATTTCTTAAAGAGCCGTTCCTGGTGGCGCCTCCACCGGTAAAAATCGCGTCATATAAACTGGTGTTGGCCAGGACCGTATAAGCTCCGGGGTTTACAAATTCTCCCAGCAGGTAAATCTTGATCGGGCCGATCTCTTTGATGGTCAGGTCAATATTAAAATCAACAATGAAAACATTTGCCAAGCGCTCATAAAGAATTTCCTTAGCATCTGCCAGACTATAACCAGCCAGCTGGACCACTCCCACTTTGGGAATGGCAACCGTCCCTCTTTCATCCACTGTCAAATCAAAAGTTTCATTCGCGTTCCCCCAGATGGTTACCAGAAGTTTATCCCCGGGATTAATTCGATAGTCTGGCCCGATGGGGATACTGGGGATCAAAGCAAATTTGCTTCCTACTGCCCTATCAAAAACATCATACCCAAACTGCTTCAGCGGCCCTCCGGTTATATTCTTAACCTGCTCAAGGAACCCCTGCTCAATTTTTGATAATTCACCTTCTCCCTTTAACTCTTTCACTTCTTTTTCCGGCAGTTTTTCAGGGGGCGCAACTTTCTCTTCAACCGGCGCGGTTTTTTCTTCCTTTTGTTCTTTTGGTTCTGAGATCATACTTTTTATTTCTTCCTTCTGTTTTGGAGTTAACTTTTCGACGACCTCCCCTACTTCCGCTGCCAGCGCCGATAAAGGAAAAACGCCGCTCAGGATGCAAACTATAAGAAAAAGAGAAACTCCTTTTAATATTTTTTTAAGCAACATTATCTGCTCCTTATTTTATATTTTTCTAAAATTGATCAACTGCGAAGCGTTCCCGCCTCCGGAAAGCGGGCTCTGCGCTTTAACGTCCACTTTGAAACTGTCAAAAGCTTCGGTGGTTGGCGTGAAAGTTGTTTTATAGACTGTCCCAAAAGCTGGATGGCTAACCTCATCTGGAGTGATTTTTATGCTTCCGGCTGAGCGAATAACACCGCCGCTTGCGTTATAGTAATTTATCCCATCCAGATAATAATTCATCCCGGAAATATAGCTGCCCAGGTCATCTTTGGGAGCGGTAAAGGTAAAGCTGACCGAATTTCCCGTATATTCAAATTTATTTCCTTTGGCCTGATAGGTTAAAAGATTTAGCGCTACTCCTTCTTTGGTCGCGGGGCTGCCGCTGTCGCTATAAGCGATAAGCCTTGGAATGTCGGTAAACACAAACGTCAGGGTCGAAATAAAATATTCTTTGGAGCCGTCGCTGGTTTTTGTGACCTGGAATTTTAAAACATCCCCCGCTTCGGGAGTGCCGTTCGGCACCACGTGGATGTCCCAGCGGCTGCTCTCCTTTTCAAGCCGGTAATCACTATCCTTCCAGAGCGCCGCGGAACCGGAAACTTTAGCGGTCTCAAGCCAGGCCGGCCCTTCGACAATTCTCACGTCTGAATACAGGTCCGGAGAATTTCCCGGTTCCATGACAACTTCGATCGCTAGAATAGTGTTGTCTCTAACATTGATGGGCGAATTATTCAAGCTGCCGCCAATGTAGGTGGGATAATTCTCGTAATTCATGGGAAGATTTGCGAAAGTATTTGAATGACAAAGAGCGTTTCTTGCGGTTTCGGTTGCTCCCGGTCTTCTTGGAACACTATCCAGTCCGTCAACTTTTCCATCTCCATCGTCATCAATATCCACTATATCTGGGAGTCCATCGTCATCTTCGTCAACCTTGTCCTCAAGCGTACCAGTAAAGTATGCCTCTCCGGTTCCTCTTCCCAGATTCCCCGCGCCAACCGGCACCAAATCTTCCGCGCTTTTCGCCCTGGCAGTGCTTCCTTCATCCAGCTGTGAAGCAAAAACCTCCGTGGTCGGGGCAGCCACCCCTTTTGCATCATCGTAAGCAATCTTGCCCAGGTTTATCGTATCCCCACCTGCTTCGTTAGTAATTGCCATAACCACGGCATCCCCGGCCACCCCAAAAGAAACCGGCGCTACAAATTTTTGATTGCTGTCAATGATCTCGAGATAGAAGGATTCTCCAGAGGGAAGGTTGGAAATCGTGAAATTTCCGTTAGCATCGGTTTTGGAATCAGGAAAATAAACCTTTTTGTCTTCGGTTCCAACTGCTACTACTTGATAATCCGAAATAGGTGTATCTGCCGAAGACAGAGCCCTAGCGCCTGCAGCTTTCACCGAAGTTGCCGAAACCACACCGCTATAAAGGCTGCCACTTACGGTTATCGATCCAGCAGCCGATGGAAGGGTGGTAGTCGTTGTTGCGGATTCCTGCTGTCCGCAACCCATATTAAACCCTAATGCCCAAATCCCAAATCCCAACAAAGTAAATATTAAATTCGATCTTTGCATTTAAATCGCCTCCTTTATATCTTGATCACTTTAGGGCTTTTTCCCATCTCGCGCATAGCATTGCGGGTATCAATGACTAATGGAAAATCCCTGAGTATCTTTTGGTAATCATAATCCGAATGATCCGTGGCAATAATTGCGCAATCAGCTCTTTTAAGACTTTTAAAATTTTTAGAGTGCAGAATAGACCCGTTCGATCGAACATTAGAAACATACGGATCGTTGTAATCAACGGCAGCTTCTTTTTTCTTCAGCAGCTCAATGATCTTAAGCGAAGGTGATTCCCTCCAGTCGCTGATATCTTTTTTATAGGCAACACCCAGTACCGCGATCTTTGAATCCTTAAGGGTTTTCCCTTTCTTATTCAAAGCGTCTTGCACCAGCTCCACTACATATTCCGGCATCTTCTCGTTTATCTCACCGGCCAGCTCAATAAACTTAGTATTTATGCCATATTCCTTCGCTTTCCAGGCTAAGTAGAAAGGATCAAGCGGTATGCAATGACCCCCAATGCCGGGCCCGGGATAAAATGGCATGAAACCATAGGGCTTAGTTTTGGCGGCTTCGATAACTTCCCAAATATCAATATCCATCTTCTTGCAAAGAATCGCCATTTCATTTACCAGGGCGATATTTACGCTTCGAAAAACATTTTCCAGCAGTTTTTCCATCTCCGCCACTCGAGGAGAGGAAACCTCGTGCACTTTCGAAACAATCTGCCGGTACAAAAGCGCGGCCAGCTTTGTGCTTTGTTCATTTATTCCTCCCACTACCTTAGGTATGGCCTTCACGGTAAACTGCTTGTTGCCGGGATCAACCCTCTCCGGAGAAAAAGCCAAAAAGAAATCCTTCCCTGCTTTCAAGCCCGAACGTTCCAGCCGCGGCAAAACGACCTCCTCCGTGGTTCCCGGATAAGTGGTGGACTCAAGCACGACCAGCTGTCCCCTGCGCAAAATTCTGGACAAATTATTGGCTACCGCCTTCACATGCGAAATATCAGGTTGTTTATTTTTGTCAAGCGGTGTGGGAACGCAAATACATATCGCATCGGCTTTATTTAAAACCAGGTAACTATCAACCGCTTCCAGCTTTTCCCTTTTGACCAAAGGCCACAATTCGGAATCCTTTACATCATTAATATAGCTCCTGGCCCGATTAATTAATTTTCGCCGGCTCGGATCCTGCTCTATCCCCAGAACCTTAAACCCTTCTTTGGCAAAAGAAACTGCCAGGGGCAATCCGACATACCCAAGCCCAATGACCCCGATTAGCGCTTTCCTGCTTTTCATTTTTTTCATAAGATCTTTCATGTGCAAATGAGGATCAACCATCCTCTTCCTCAAGATCTTCCTGCAGGATCGCCCTTAATTCTTTGAAATACTCATCATACAATTTACACATAGTCGAACTATTCAAATCCGGCCTTAAAAATCTAAGAATCTTAAGCACAACCCTATCAATCCTGGTTTTATCCTCTATCATTACCTTATTATCCATTTTTCATCCTCCACTGGGTTTGGCTGGAACTTCTTCCTCACAAAGACTCCCCTCTCCCAAAGAAACCTTGAATATTACGGGCAAGCCATTCTGGATTTTTATGGATTCAATTTCACCGGAACTGATCGAGCGAATGGCTTCGATAAGTTTCTGCTCCGAAGGATGAAGCTCTACCGGATACATCGCGCTATTATTATTTATTTCTGTCTTATTCTTATTCACGGTTTCCCTTGCCTCGGGCAAATAAAAAAGACTGACATCGGCCCCCGATTCAATCGGGGAACAACATCAGCCTTCTGGTTTTCAGTCAGGCTAAAATCTTGTTAAGTTATATCAAAAAGTTCCTCTTGTAGAGCTATTCTATAGTAAACCGGCAAACCGTACTGTATTTTTAGCAGCTCTATTTCTCCGTATTCTATAGAACGGATCTCTTCAATCAATTTCTTTTCTGCCGGCCTAAGCTCTAGCTCTACGGATTTGGGATTACGCATTATTCTACTACCAGCTCTCAATTTCCGCAACTAGAACTTAAAAGTCTTCTTTGCGGTGCGATAACCTACCGGCAGCCGATCCTTTATTTTTAAGCCCTCGATCTCCCCAAATCCGATCGAGCGGATGGCGGTAATCAACCTGGCCTCAGCCCGGTTAAGCCGAACCATTTGCCTTTTTTCATTATTATTGACCGCATTATTGACCGCTATTTCTGTCATAAAGCAAAATACCACCCTTGCTCAAATAGCATAGCAATTTTATTGCCAGACCTGGCGCGGCTGTTTTAATATTAAACAGGCGAAATATTTGTTTCAAATATGAACAGGCCAGCACATATTTTATGCATTGCGCACATACTTCGTGCAGCTCGACGTATATCTATAGCTCTTCACGTATCCCCAATTGATTCAACTTCGCAAAGAGCGTATTGCGGTGCAACCCTAATATCTTGGCCGCCTTCGCCTGATTCCCTTTCGTTCGCCGAAGCGCTCTCTTGATAAACTGTTTCTCCAGGCACTCCATTGCTTTTTTCAGGTTCATCTCCTCCTCCGGGCGGCTGGCCGGCGTAGCCGCGCGGTTCACCAGCACTTCCAGGGGAAGGTCCTCTACCTCAACTCTACCGCTTTCGTTCAACGTAACGATCCTCTCCATGAGATTTTCCAATTCGCGCACGTTGCCCGGCCATGAGTAACCGATCAGCAGCTCCAGGGCATTTTCCGATACGGCGTTTATGCCTTTATTCATTTTCTTACTGAATCTTTTAACAAAATGTTCAATTAAAGGCGGAATATCTTCTCGCCTTTCGCGCAGGGAAGGAACATGGATCGGCAACACATTCAAACGATAGAACAGATCTTCCCTGAACTTCTTCTCTCTCACCGCGCTTTCAAGATCTACATTGGTAGCAGAAATGATCCGTAAGTCCACAGGGATGGCCTTGGCACTCCCCAGACGCTCGACCTCCTTCAGCCCGTCTTTGCTGTCCTGCAAAACCCTTAAGATCTTGGCCTGCAGATGCATGGACATGGAACCAACTTCATCCAGAAAAATGGTCCCTTTATTAGCCAGCTCAAATTTCCCTTCCCTTTTCTCAAAAGCACCGGTGAAGGAGCCCCGTTCATAGCCAAAAAGCTCAGATTCCAGAAGGTTATCCGGAATGGCCGCACAGTTAACCACAACAAAGGGTGAGCCAGCACGGGGGCTTCGGGAATGGATGGCTCGAGTTATGAGCTCTTTGCCCGTGCCGCTTTCGCCGCTGATCAGGACCGTGCAATCAGACCTCGCGGCTTTGTCAACTAATTTGAATATTTCCTGGATCTTATCGCTGCGGCCTACGATCTCGCCCCAGCTCTCCCTGGTTGCCTCGGCCTTGAGAAAGAGATTCTCTCTTATCAATGCTCGCTTTTCCAGTGCGTTGTCCACCAGCGCGCGCAGCTCGGTCACGTTAAAAGGCTTGGCAATATAATCATACGCGCCCATTTTCATCGCCTCAACCGCGGTCTTAGCCTCTTTCACCGCGGTTATCACCACCACCATAAGATTCTCGTCGATGGATTTTATCTGTTTTAACACTTCCAAGCCATCCATATCCGGCAGTTTTATATCCAAAAGCAGCAGATCGATGTTTTCTCTTTTTACTCTTAAGAGGGCTCCTTCGCCGGTGTCCGCCGTTACCACATTATATTTTTTCCGCAGGATCACATTGAGGGATCTGCGCACAGACAGCTCATCATCGGCGATTAAAATTGTGGGGATTATTTCTGGCATACAAACAGTGCATTATTGCACAATAATTGAGCATTTGTCAAGTATCGAGAAGCTCCCGCCATTTTAATGATTGAACAATTTAAGCTATCATCGTATAATTTCCGGCAATGAAGCCAGCAGTCAAGATTTTCATTTTATTATTCCTATTTTCGATCATGGCGGGATGCGGACGGGAGCCGATCCGACCATCTCTTTTAAAGTCCATGGCCGAACTTGACCGCGCTTACATACCTGCCCTTTTCTTCATGAACCTGCAAAAACAGCGGGAATCCGCGATCGCGCTTAAAATGCTCAAAGCTAAATGGAATGAATTCGATCAGAAATATTATGAATTGGAGCTTAAATATGGCATCGGTATTACAGATAAGCTTTGGAAAGATGACTTTAGAGCCATTGATGCCTTGACAAGCTCAGCCGAAGGACGCGCTGCGGCAGGGAAATTGACCGTCGTGCGTGAAATCTTAAAAGAACTCAGACATCGACACGGATTGGATTATTATTTAGATAAAATGATCGCATTTAACGACGCGATGGAAGAAATAATCAAATTTACAAACGGCAAGAAAAAGCTTTCTGAAACTGATCTGGCAAAGCTTTATGATTTATCGAAAAAAGCCCGAAAAGAATGGGCAACCGTCTCCGCTTCCAGGATCGACACCAAAACCTTCGGTTTCGATTTAAAAAAGCCAGGTGCCATCAAAAAGCTGGTGGAAAAAGAGCAAAAATCTTTAGCTAAATTAGACCTCGCGATCGATTCCAAAGACCTCGATCAGATCGCGAGCGCAGTTCAGGAAATAAAAGCCAATTTTATGCTGATTTACAGGGTTTTTGGTGATTTCAATCCGGTATTTGAAACAATTAGATCAGAAAAGGGGAAAAAGATTTAAAACGGAATAGTTTCTGCTTGACAACAAACCTACAAGGTATAAAATTGCAGCTAGCTGATAAAGAATTACATTTTGGGGGTGATAAACAGACAAAAAGCTTCGATGAAGGTTAATAAAAAAATTAAATTGGGAGGAAAATGAAATGAAAAAGATATTGGCATTGGTGATCGGGATCAGTTTAGTGGCTGCGCTGGGAATCACGCTGAGCGGCTGCGGACAGCAGACCCCAAGCATCAGCACTTCTTCTTCACAACCAAAGGGTTTGACAATAAGGGGTGTGATATACGGGGCGAATATCGATGGGAATCGTGCTAATCCCCTTTCTGGCGTAGTGATGTATTTGAGCGGGGATCAGGTGAATAGAGTTACAACGACGAATGCCAATGGCGAATATAGCTTTACTGATCTGCCCTCTAATAATACAGGTAGCAGTTCGCTTGGTTACAATATTGTGGCAACAAAAGAAGGCTATCAACGAACAATTGTATCTGGTTTGAATTTTGGTTCTGTTATAGGCAGTCCAATCCCAGATAATTCTGTTCTCACTTATGATATTGATATGGATGGAGATCCTGTGGTTTTAAGTATTTCTCCAACACCTGGAACCACAATTGAAGCTGCTGCACAAACTATAGCTGTTGCATTTAATGAAGCGATGGATCCTTCTTCGGTCCGACCAACTCTCACCTCACAAGGCATGAGGACTTTTGCTATTGCTGATACGCAGACCCTCACAACCACCTGGTCAGCGGATAGTAAAATCTTGTATATAACCACCGGAGCTTTATTGGCGAATCAAACTTACCGATTGCAGGTTGATCCAAGCAATAAAGCTAAGGATGCTTCTGGATTTCGATTAGAGACTTATCCTACTTATAATTCTGGTGGGGTAGATAGCACTTCTTATAATGCCATTTCTACTTCGTGGCCGTATGATGTTGATCCAAACAAATGTTACCGAACAGCCTCAGGAGGTGTTCCGGGAGCGCCAAGCAATATCTCAGTTACCCTGAATTATCTTTTACCGGCCGATGCTGATTTCAGCGATGTTATTACCGGTGGAAGTATTGTAAAGTTACACTGGGATACGCCGGCTTCCGGTCAGATAACCGGTTACAGGGTTTATACATCATTAAGTTCAGCCGGTCCTTGGAACTTATTAGATACTTACGGGAGCAACCAATCGTCCAAAACCGTTAGTGATATTAATACAAGTCTCTTTGGAACGTCTTTGGTAGATCCTGTATGTTATAACACATGGGCCTTTGAGAACAACAAAGTTTATTTCAAGGTCGTGGCCTTTAACGGTGAAGGCGAAAGCAGCGCCGCGACTGCCGAAGCCCGGGAAGGAAAAGGCCCGCAAGTAGACAATAAAGCCTATAGTGGACGTAGCGGAGGAGGCGGCTTTCCGGCACAGCTATTGAATAACTATTATTATCTTCCCGCTCTAACCGACGGCACCGATACCAAAGTCGCCTATATCGCCTTTTACGAGCCGATCAATGCTTTGACGGTCACAGCCACCAACTTTGCGTACAGCGCGGGCACCATCACCAAAGCTGCCCTATTAACTTCCAGCAGCGGCAACCTGACGGCAGTTTGGGGCCCAGATGTTTATTCGATTGTTAAGCTCACATCGGACACCGCCTTTAGCGCTTCTGATCTTATAACGGTCGAGGCGGGAGTAAAAGATTTAGCCGGCAATCCAGTGGTAACAGGAACCGGAGATACCGCAACTATTCAGTAAGCTCGATTTAATCCCTCCCATCCTTCCCGATTTATCGGGACTGGGTGGGAGGGGTGATTTAGATTTTTCGCGAGATAAAAAATTGAAAAAAATACTAGTTCTCCTTACGATTCTTGCTCTGGCAGTCCCAACCTTGGGTGCTGTAAAAGCAAAATCCAATCCTTCAACTGCTAACGTAAAATCCAAATTTATCACGGCCGAGGCCGCAACTAAAATTTCTACAAAAGAAGTTATCGCAAAGAAGGAAATCAAATTCAAAGACCTGACCGCAAAAGATCCCGCCTACCTTTACATAATGAAAATGGTCGTCTCTTATGAAGTGATTTCTGGGTATCCGGACGGAACCTTTAAAGGAAACAAAACTATTACCCGCGCTGAGTTTTCGAAGATCGCGACTAATGCTTTAGCTTATCTCGAAAAGAAATTTGAGATTCCCCTGGCCGACGAGCCGGCTACTCCGGAAGTCAAATTCAAAGATTTAAGCAATAAACACTGGGCCTACCCCTTTGTAGCAAAGCTGGTCACCAAGTATAAGATCCTGTCGGGTTATCCGGACGGCACCTACAAACCGAATAAAACCATCAACCGCTATGAACTGGCTACGGTTCTGGCCAAAACCCTCAGGCAGATCTACAGCCGGTACGAAATGACGCTTCCCTCCCCTACCAGAGAGGCTGCTATCGCCGATGTAAAACCCGGCCACTGGGCAATGAAGGATATTCAGCTTCTGCTCTATTCAAAGATCATGGGTGTTACCAAACAGAAGAATAAGGTTTTATTCGCAGGGACAAAAGCTGTCACTCGATTTGAAGTGACGGTCTCAACCGCCAAACTAATAAATCAATCCGAAACTGCCATCGCTTCCCTCCCCAAAAAGATCCGCGAAGCGGTCGCTCCTCCATCGCAGGTTGAGAAGGCGGCGCAAATTTCTTCGAGGCCCGAGGCTTATTTCTCCGGAGGCGCAGGAAACGTCTACGAAAGCGCTTCCGGCACCAACAACTGGATGGGATTTAATGGTTCCGCTTCCTATGGAAATATTTTCAAGCTCTGGCGGCTCAACGGCAACTATGAGGTCACAGGCAAGTATGGATTTAATCAAATCGTATATATCGTGCCGTCTGGCGGAGGCATGGCCGGTGGAACTGTCAATGAAAATCGGTATGAGTTAGAATTAAATACGATTTACCCGATCGTAAAATTCTTGGGTGTCACCGGCAAGCTTCTGGTAGGGGCAAAATATATTAATCTTAACAACCCCACCGCTCCTACCAATTTCACCGGACTTAATCTGGGAGTGGTGACTACAGCCAATTTGTTTGGCAAAAACGTTCTTGCAAGAGCCTTTTATTCCTATCCACTCGCCCGCGCCTCGGTCAGCCCGTCGATCTTCGGGCAGCCCACCCAGCTTTTCGACTATGAGGCCTCGATCGACGCGACCCTGTTCAGACTTCCGCTCCTGCTCGGGTTTTCGGGTGAAACCATGACCCTCTCGGGAGGTCCCGCCCGCTATTACAATAACTTCTTCGTGCGCTACTTCCTCCTTTAAAAAACCCTTGACAAACTCAAGCCCCTGCCCTATAATATTTACCTCAACTTGATGCCGAAATACATTACATAATAAACATCGAGTTACATCAAAAGCGGTTTTAAAAAAACGCACTTTGATGTGCGTTTTTTGTTGTCTCTAACATAGAACTTTGACAATTGAATAGGGTATATATTGTAAAAATAGAAATAAATTCTCGCATCGAGAAATGATCAAGTTACTGCGGCGCATAGTGGATACCTTGGCACTACAAGTCGATGAAGGACGCGATTGGCTGCGATATGCCTCGGGGAGCTGTCAAAATAGCTTTGATCCGGGGATTTCCGAATGGGGAAACCTGATCCGGTTAATACCGGATTACCCTTAGAGAAATCTAAGGGAGACAACCCGCTGAACTGAAACATCTTAGTAAGCGGAGGAAAAGAAAGTAACAACGATTCCCAGAGTAGTGGCGAGCGAAATGGGAACAGCCTAAACCTTTTGATTCGTCAAGAGGGGTTGCGGGACCGCGATGTGGGACCAAAAGATTTAGCCGAATTGAACTGGAAAGTTCAGCCAGAGAGGGTGATAGCCCTGTAAGCGAAAAATCTGATGGCCCTAGCGGTATCCCAAGTACAACGGGACACGTGGAATCCCGTTGGAATCCGGGAGGACCATCTCCTAAGGCTAAATACTCTGTAGTGACCGATAGTGAACAAGTACCGTGAGGGAAAGGTGAAAAGAACCCAGGAATGGGAGTGAAATAGAACTTGAAACTGTGTGCCTACAAGCAGTCGGAGCCCCGAGCAATCGGGGTGACGGCATGCCTATTGAAGAATGAGCCGGCGACTTACAGTTAGTGGCAAGCTTAGGCCTAAAGCCGAGGCGTAGCGAAAGCGAGTCTGAATAGGGCGATTAGTCACTAGTTGTAGACCCGAAACCGATAGCGATCTATCCTTGGGCAGGGTGAACTTCGAGTAAAATCGGAGGGAGGCCCGAACGGGTTAACGTTGAAAAGTTATCCGATGACCTGAGGATAGCAGTGAAAAGCTAAACGAGCTCGGAGATAGCTGGTTCTCCTCGAAATGGTTTTAGGGCCAGCCTCAAGCTTATCTCTGCAGGGGTAGAGTACAGTTTGGACTAGGGTCCCGAAAGGGATTCCAAATCCTCGCTAACTCCGAATACTGCAGTTTAATTGCTTGGGAGTGAGACTACGAGGGATAAGCCTCGTGGTCAAAAGGGAAACAACCCAGACCGTCAGCTAAGGTTCCTAAATGCAAGCTAAGTGGGAAAGGAAGTGAAGTCGCTTAAACAGCCAGGAGGTTGGCTTAGAAGCAGCCATCCTTTAAAGAGTGCGTAACAGCTCACTGGTCGAGCGATTTTGCGCCGAAAATACACGGAGCTAAAGCTTGCTACCGAAGCTACGGACTTTCCCCGATTTATCGGGGGATTTGGTAGAGGAGCGTTCCATTGTAGGTTGAAGTCGTGTCGCGAGGCACGGTGGACGAAATGGAAGTGAGAATGTCGGCATAAGTAACGAAAAGACGGGTGGAAATCCCGTCCGCCGAAAGTCTAAGGTTTCCTGGGGAAGGCTCGTCCTCCCAGGGTAAGTCGATATCTAAGCTAAGGCCCCTCAAGGGGCGTAGGTGATGGCAAAACGGTTAATATTCCGTTACCGCCTGTTTTGTTAACCAGAGGGACGCAGAAGGATAACCCATAACACTTATTGGATTGTGGACCCCGATTTATTGGGGGGTTTGGGCGACTCCACGCTGACGAGAAAAGCTCTGGGTATTGGGGCAGGCGATCGTACCACAAACCGACACAGGTGGACAGGCTGAACAAGCCAAGGCGCGCGAGATAACTCTCTCTAAGGAACTAGGCAAAATGGTACCGTAACTTCGGGAGAAGGTACGCCCCAACGCAAGTTGGGGTCTCAGAAACCAGGCTCCTGCGACTGTTTAACAAAAACACAGGTCTCTGCAAACCCGTAAGGGGAAGTATAGGGGCTGATGCCTGCCCAGTGCTGGAACGTTAAGGGGTGGCTTGCGATTACATCAAGGGCCTAACCGAAGCGCCAGTGAACGGCGGCCGTAACTATAACGGTCCTAAGGTAGCGAAATTCCTTGTCGGGTAAGTTCCGACCCGCACGAAAGGCATAACGATAGGAGCGCTGTCTCGGAGAGAGACTCGGTGAAATTGGGATGACCGTGAAGACACGGTTTACCTGCATCAGGACAGAAAGACCCCGTGGAGCTTTACTATACCCTAGCTTTGGATTTTGATGTCGCTTGCGTAGCATAGGTGGGAGGCTTCGAAGCTCTGGTTTCGGCTGGAGCAGAGCCAACAGTGAAATACCACCCTGGTTATATTAGGATTCTACCCCTGGCCGTGTAGGCTGGGAAACAGAGTTAGGCGGGTAGTTTGACTGGGGCGGTCGCCTCCTAAAGAGTAACGGAGGCGTTCAAAGGTTCCCTCAGCACGGTTGGAAATCGTGCGTCGAGTGTAAAGGCATAAGGGAGCTTGACTGCGAGACGTACATGTCGAGCAGGGACGAAAGTCGGACTTAGTGATCCGGTGGTTCTGGATGGAAGGGCCATCGCTCAACGGATAAAAGTTACCCCGGGGATAACAGGCTGATCTCCTCCAAGAGTTCACATCGACGAGGAGGTTTGGCACCTCGATGTCGGCTCATCGCATCCTGGAGCTGGAGCAGGTTCCAAGGGTTGGGCTGTTCGCCCATTAAAGCGGTACGTGAGCTGGGTTCAGAACGTCGTGAGACAGTTCGGTCCATATCCGGTGCAGGCGTCAGGGAAATTGAGAGGAGTCCTTCCTAGTACGAGAGGACCGGAAGGAACAGACCTCTAGTGTACCAGTTGTGGGGCCTACCCGCAAACGCTGGGTAGCTATGTCTGGACGGGATAAATGCTGAAAGCATCTAAGCATCAAGCCCCCCTCAAGATTAGTTTCCCCATCTGGATTCCGCCGCAAGGCGGATGAAGGAGTAAGACCCCCTGAAGAACACAGGGTTGATAGGCTGGAGGTGTAAAGGCAGTAATGTCTGAGCTGACCAGTACTAATCGGTCGAGGACTTGATCTATTTCTTTGTTGCGGGAATTTATTGCTGTCCCGACGGTCATAATGATAAATAATTATGGAATCGTCGGGATCCCGATTTTCGACGAAGTCGAAACATCGGGATTTTTCAAAAATTTATAAAACAAATCCCGGTGGCCATGCCGGAGGTGTCCCACCCGTTCCCATTCCGAACACGGAAGTGAAATCCTCCAGGGTCGATGGTACTTCTAGACTTCGTTTAGAGGGAGAGTAGAACGCTGCCGGGTTTTTTTATGGTATAATCCCTTCGTGCTTAAAAAAACCGACCCCGATATTATCAAAGGATACCTCGAAGATAGTTCTAATTTAACTGGCGGATACGCTGACGGCGTTTTTCTCCCCGAAAATGAAAAAGAAATGGCTGAAGCCTTAACCGAATGCAATTCAAAGAAAACACCTTTAACCGTTTCGGCCGGACAGACCGGGACCACCGGCGGCTGTATTCCTTTCGGCGGCTGGATACTCTCAACGCAAAAACTCAACCGGATCATCAACATCGATCAGGAACAGAAGTTTGCCACGGTGCAGCCGGGAGTAACTTTGGAAGAAATTGAAGCTGCGGTGAAAAAAGAAGGACTCCTCTACCCTCCCGATCCAACCGAAAAGACTGCTACCATTGGAGGAAATGTGGCCACCAATGCTTCAGGAGGCCGCTGCTTCCGTTTTGGTTCCACCCGTAACTGGATTCGCCGTTTAAAAATTGTCCTGCCGAACGGGACTTCGCTCAATCTAAAAAGAAGCCTGATACATGCCGACAAAAGCGGCCTTTTTACTCTTCCGCATTTAAGTTTTAACCTTCCGCATTACGCCATGCCTAAGACTAAAAACTCCGCCGGCTACTACAGCTCACCGGGCATGGATTTCGTTGACCTTTTTATTGGCTCGGAAGGAACGCTGGGGATCGTATCTGAGATTGAAATCGCTCTGGCCCCTGCCCTGCGTGAAACTTTCGACCTGGTTGCCTTTTTCCCAACCGAAGAGCTGGCAGTTGATTTTGTTTTAGAAAGCAAGTTAAAAAGCGATCAAACTATCAACTTTTACGAGTTTTTTGATGAAAATACCCTACAAATGCTTAAGTCTTCTTACCCAAAAATCCCTTCCGGAATGAAAGCTGCCATCTATATCGAGCAAGAAATCACAGAAGAAAACGAGAAAACTTATCTCGATTCCTGGGCTGACCTTTTAAAAAAACAGCAGGCTTCGATTGATGATTGCTGGCTGGGTATGAACGAAAAACAAAAGGAGGAGCTCTCAAAATTCCGTCACGCCATTCCCGAACACATCAATGATCTCTTCAAGCAATATCATCAGATCAAACTCGCTACCGACATCGCCGTTCCCGAACGCAAATTTAAGGAAATGTTCAACTATTATAATGACGAATTACGCCGTGCCTGCCAGCAGGCAGGAATTGCGAATTACGAATTAATGTATATCAAATTCGGACATATCGGGGATAATCATCTCCATGTTAATCTGCTGGCAAAGAACGAAAAAGAGCTCGCTTTGGCCAAAGGGCTTGTTTTAAAATTTGTTCACAAAGCAGTTAGCCTGGGTGGTACGGTTTCTGCCGAACATGGGATAGGGAAAATAAAGCACCCTTATCTTAAAGAAATGTATGGTGAACCCGGCATAAATGAGATGATACGCATCAAGAAAACTTTTGATCCGAACTGTATCCTGGGTTTAAACAATATTTTCCCGAAGGAACTATTGACTTCAACGCCACAAACGTTATAATTTACCCAATTGAATAACGGAGGGTAAGTCATGAAAAAATATTTGGTTTTGCTTTCTCTTATAATTAGCGTCGTTTCACTATCCGCTTTAATTGGCTGCGGTCAGTCAGCCACAACCTCCACAGCCACAACCACTACCAGTTCAACTACTACAACCGTTTCTTCGGCGTATAATTCCGGCCAACAGACTGGACAGGCCGCCAGCATCGCCAATACAGCAATTCTTGGAATCTCAAACGTTGGAACGGCAATCGGCAACACTGCCGGCATTTCTGGAAGTCCAACTCAAACTTTCGCCCTAGGAATTCGCAATCTCACGACCATACCAGTTGCACCCTTGGCTTCTTTCTTTATTACAAGAGAGGCCGGTTGGGACGGATACGTTAATGTCGAAAGCATCCATTCCGGAGAAATTGTCTCCCTGAGATTTTCAACTCTTGCCGGAGAAATTATAAATGGGGCCATTTTTTCGAATCCCTCCCAAAAGAAAATTGCATTAATTTCTGGTATTGACTGGGATGATCTAGTAAGCACGGAAGGCATTCCCGAGAGTACGTGGGCGAGCGCATTACCGGCTTGGATATTTTCGCCGACCTATCAAGATATCGATTCTCTGTGGGATTATATCCTTTGGTCAAGCGTTTTATCGAAAGTCCATTCCTTTGCCCAAGCAAAGATCGGCTCCTTCCCCGTTATTCCACCCTTTTCAACCCCGGCATCGACCATTCCTGATGACATGATCGGCGGTTTTCAGGGGACCGTGACCCGCGAAGTTTCGGCCAGCAATTATGGCGTTGATCTTTCTTTTATCGGCACCATGGAATACAACACCAGTATCACTCCCGCGCACGAAGTTCCCAAATCTCTCTGGGGAGGAGGAACGGTTACTCTCCCGGGCGGGCAGATCGTATTAATTTCCAGCATGGATCTTGGTTTTATAACCAATGAAGCTGGAGGAGTAATCCCAACCACCGGTTCAATAAACTGGATTTTCACCAGGGAAGCGGATACCTGGTCCGGAACGGCGTCATTGAATGGAGCTTCTCATACCGCCAGTGGAATTATCTACAAAAATGGATCCCAGGAAGGAACCCTGTATCTCGACGCTTTAGGCGGAGCGATCGTAACCATTGAGGGAGTAACCATAAACGTCACGGCTCCACTATAAAATAGTTTAGATTTGAAAGCCCCGGCTGACTTTATTTAACTGGGGCTTTTTCTTATTCTGATGAATAAAGTAAAAAAGGCAGTAAAAACATTAAAAAGCGGTGGCGTGATCGCTTTTCCCACCGAAACCGTCTTTGGGATCGGCGCTTCAATTAAACGACCTGAAGCTATTAAACGAATTTTTAAGATCAAGAAGCGCCCTAAAAATAAACCGCTTCAGGTTTTGATCGCAAATCTATCCCAGGCCAAAAAGCTCGGTAAATTCAATAAACAAATCGAGGAATTCGCAAAAAAACATTGGCCGGGACCTCTAACTTTAGTGGTTTATAAGAAGAGAACTGTGCCGAAGCTTGTAACCGGAGGGAGTTTAAAGGTCGGTCTTCGCATTCCTGCCCACAGAAACCTTCTTAAATTAATTAATAAATCCGGTCCGATCGTCGCCACTTCAGCCAATAAAGCGGGAGAAAAACCTTCCCTGACCGCTAAAGAAGTAAAGAAAAAACTTCCCGGAGTAGACTACGTTCTTCCCGGAAGAGTTAAAACCGGTAAGGCCTCAAAAGTAATCGACGCGACTAGAGAATTTAAAACCCTAAGAGCCTAACCACCTAAAAACTGAGCGCCACCTCATAATACTGCGTCGATTCAACCTGCCCGCTCGCTGGATTGTAGGCTTTCTTATAATGGGTGATGAGAGTCGTGAACGGATTTAACTTATAAGCAACGTCGGCACCTATAATCGCACCCTGCTCCAATGAGATCGAACGAAAATCAACAAAATTTGGCTGTTTATAATATCCGCTGACGGTTAGCTGATCGCCTAATTTTGCGCTCAGATCGGCTGTCAAAGTTGAATTGCTGTCAACATAACTCTCATAGATCGCGTTCAATGTTGCCAACCCCAAGGCATTAACTCCCAGCTGTGCAAGGTATCCATTCTTTGCCTTGCCGGTCGCCTCGGCCGAAGCCAGATCGATCGGGTTGTTTTCATAGTCAACACCGAAATATCCAGGGACAAAGCCTTTATCAAGCATGCGATATTCAGCCAGAAAAGAAGCATTGGCAACCATCAGGTCATAAGCCCAGGAAATACCAGTGGTCAATCCCATGCCGTGATTAAGAAGCTGTCCCGCTTCGGCATAGCCTTCAAAATTCGCCGGCAGGGGAACGGTCGCGTCGACTCCGATCGCCGAAACCGATGGAAAAGCTTTGGTCGTGCCGTCGGTCCGAGTGATGGTCCTTCCCGCGGTGTCGGTTATATAGTACTCACCTAATGTGAGCATGGGATTAATTCTCTCTTCCACTCGAGCAGCATAAATATTGGAACGAGTTGCTATCCCCCGAACCACATATTTATCCATATCCAGGTAACCTTTAAAGCCCATCTGTTCGTTAGTTAAAAGCACCTGGTTCCCGACCCGGGTTGAATAATTTTTCATGACCAATCCGTGCCCGATCGTCACTCCATCCAAGACGCCATATCTAAGACCTTTTTTCAAATCATCATATTCAACATAACGAAGAACCATAGTTTCATAGTTCGCCGGTTTATTCTCTCCTAAGGAAACATTTACATCCGCCCCCAGGCCCCAGGGGCCGAATTTAAAATCGGGACGCCAGGCCAGCGTCGTAATTTCTTTCGTCCCCACTTTAATATATCCAATGCTTATACCACCGATGTTCGATTGAAGCTGGGTCGGGCCACCGCTGCTGGTGGTCACAGTGGTGGTCACTTGCGCAAAAACTAACGAACTTACAACTAACAGCAAGCAGCTAACGGCTAAAAACTTTCTCATCTTTATCCTCCTAATGTCTGAAATGCCGGCGACCGGTAAAGACCATGGCTATACCGTGCTTGTCTGCGGCGTCAATCGATTCCAGGTCCTTTTTTGAACCGCCGGGTTGAATAATGGCTGAGACTCCGTATTTGGCCGCTAATTCCACAACGTCCGGAAAAGGAAAGAAGGCGTCCGATGCCAGCACCGCACCCTTAACTTTATCGCCGGCTTTTTTAATCGCTATCTCCGCCGAATCGATGCGGCTCATCTGGCCTGCCCCCACCCCCACCGTCCTCCCGCCGGCCGCCAGCACAATGGCATTGGATTTTACAAACTTGGCCACCCCCCAGGCAAAGAAAAGATCTTCCATCTCAGCCATGTTGGGTTCTTTTTTGGTCACGACCTTTACCTCATTGATCCCAAGCTGTGCAATATCCGGGTCCTGCACCAGCATGCCGCCGCTGATCCTCTTAAAATCAAGCCCCCGGAAAGGCTTATTAATCGACTTTTCCCCCATCTCCATGATCCTCAAATTTTGCTTGGCTTTGAGAACTTCCAGGGCTGCCGGAGTGTAGGAAGGAGCGATGATCACCTCGACAAAAAGCGCGGAGATTTCTTTGGCGGTCGCTTCATCAATTCTTCGATTGGAGGCGATGATCCCGCCGAAAGCGGAAATCGGATCGCTTTCCAGCGCCAGTTTATAAGCGGCTGCCAGATTTTCCGCCTTGGCAACTCCGCAGGGATTGTTGTGCTTGACGATCGCCACCGTTGGATCGGCAAAATAATTCGCCACGTTCCAGGCTGAATCCATGTCCACAATGTTATTAAAGGAAAGTCCTTTTCCGTGAATCTGCCTGGCTTCGGTAATTCGCCCCTCACCTACCGCGCCCCGTTCCCGATAAAGCGCCGCCCGCTGGTGAGGGTTTTCACCGTACCTTAGACTCTGGATTTTCTCCAGCAGGATATCCATCTCGCGCGGAAATTCTTCCTCTTTCTCCAGTCTTGATGATAAGTATCGCACAATGATCGAATCATAATACTTGGTGTGCTTGAAGGCTTTGAAAGACAGCTTTTCTCTGGTCTCAAGGCTGATTTTGCCGCTGGTTTTCAATTCATCTAGCACTTTTGGATAATCTTCGGGATCGACCACGATCGCCACATTTTTATAATTCTTGGCCGCTCCCCGCACCATGGAAGGGCCGCCGATATCAATATTCTCGATCGCTTCTTCGTTGGTAAAACTTGGTTTTGAAATCACCGCTTCGAACGGATAAAGGTTGCAAACTACTAAATCGAAGGGATTGATCTTATATTTTTTTATATCCTTCAAGTGTTCTTTATTCGTTCTATCTGCAAGAATACCACCATGGATCAGCGGATGAAGCGTCTTTACCCTGCCTCCCAGCATATGAGGATATTTGGTAAGCCTGGACACCTCCGTCACTTTTATCCCCGCATTTTTTAAATATTTCGCTGTTCCTCCAGAGGAAACAATTTCAAACCCGATGCTCTTTAATTCTTTGGCAAACGATGTTAACCCGGTTTTATTATAAACAGAAACTAATGCATATTTCTTATCCCTTAACCCTTTTACCTTTCCCCTTTTAGCTTTCATGAATTATTACTTTTCTCCCTTCCATTTTCAGTTTTCCTTCGGCGAACAGCTTTATCGCCTGAGGATAAATTTTATGTTCCTGTTCCAGGATTCTTTCCGATAGCGTTTCTTCGGTATCATTTTCCAAAACCGGCACCGCGGTCTGTATAATAATTGGACCGGTATCGCAGCCCTCGTCAACAAAATGAACGGTAGCGCCGGAAACTTTAACTCCGTAATCCAGCGCCTGTCTTTGACCGTGAAGACCGGGAAAAGATGGCAAAAGGGCTGGATGGATATTTAGTATCCTTCCTTTGTAATGTTCAAGCAGAACCGGGCCAACTATTCGCATGTATCCAGCCAGACAGACTAGATCAATTTCATATTTCTGCAAAGTCTTTACCATCTCGAGCTCATAAGTATTTTTATCTTTGAATTTGCGATTATCAATTACAACCGCGGGAAGGTTGTGTTTCTTCGCCCGCTGCAGGCCATAGGCCTCGGGATCGTTCGAAACTACCACCGCCACCTTAGCCGGGATCTCGCCTTTCTCCGAAGCATCAATAATCGCTTGTAGATTCGACCCTCTTCCCGAGATTAAAATTCCTATTTTTTGCATTTTTAATTTTTAATCTTAAATTATTATGACTTCTCTATTCCCTCTCGAAATCTCACCAATCAAGAATGCCTTTTCCTTTTTCTTCGCCAGATACTGAAGCAAGCGATTGGCGTCTTTAGCATCGACCACCAGGATCATTCCTATGCCCATGTTGAATGTTTTATACATTTCTTCGTGGTCAACTTTCCCCAGCTTCTGGATCAATCTAAATATCCTGGGGATCGGCCAGGAATTAAGCTCAATTACCGCCTGTCGCTTTTGCGGAAGAACTCGTCCGAGATTTTCTGGAATTCCACCGCCTGTAACATGGGCAATCCCTTTTATTTTGTATCTTTTAATCAATTCAAGAATCAATGGGGCATAGATCCGCGTTGGAGTCATCAACTCTTCGCCAATCGGCTTATCAAAATCATCCAGCTTATCTTTCGGAATAAGCTTGGCTTCTTCAAAAATAACTTTGCGGGCAAGGGTATATCCGTTACTGTGCAAACCCGATGATGCCAGACCAATGATGCGATCACCTTCGCGGATCCTTGCTCCGTTTATCAATTTATCTTTTTCCACCACACCTACGGCAAAACCGGCCAGATCATATTCCCCTTTCTGGTACATATCGGAAAGTTCAGCGGTTTCTCCGCCGACCAGATCCACAGCGGAGATTTTACAGCCTTCCACAATGCCCTTAATTATCTTTTCAATAAGATTCGGTTCAACTTTATGGCAGGCAATATAATCCAAGAAAAACAGCGGCTTTGCCCCCATGGCCACCACATCATCAACATTCATAGCTACGAGGTCAATACCAATGGTAGTATGCTTATTCATCATAAAGGCTAATTTCAGCTTGGTCCCTACCCCATCCGTTGCCCCAACCAAATAATTTTTACCTAAAGGATAAAGTCCGCCAAATAAACCTATCCCTTTGGCTATTTTTTTAATTCGGCGCACAACCTCATAACCCGCTTCAATGTCCACTCCCGCCTGTTTGTAAGTTATCATAAAACCCCCTCTCTATCTTGCCGCCTCTGCCGTCGCGGTTCCGTAATATACGTCTCCACCGCGCAGGACAATAAAGAAACGGCAGTCTTTATTGGTACAGGCCCAGGCCTTGTACCGGATGGAAACCGCATTGTTGCTGAAATCGGAAAGCGGGACGAGATCGCCTTTTTCACACTTCTGACATTTCGGAAAGCCTTCGCATTCCGCCATATAAAATCACCTCCTATTTGAAAAACAGTTTTAAACTTTGCATTCTTTCGGGAACTTTAACCGGATATTCTCCATTAAAACATGCTAAACACAAGTTTTTACTGGGCAAACTTATTGACCGGATAAGATCTTTTAAGCTCAGATATCCCAGAGAATCGGCTTCAAGATACTTCCTGATCCCTTCGATCGACAAATTTGCCGCAATTAACTCCGCTCTGGTTGGCGTATCGATCCCATAAAAACAGGAATAGAGGTTGGGAGGAGATGATATCCTCATATGTACCTCTCGCGCCCCGGCTTCACGAATCATCCTCACAATTTGACGTGAAGTCGTTCCGCGAATTATAGAATCATCCACCACCACCACCTTTTTGCCGCGGACGCCGTCACGTATGGGATTCAATTTTATTTTCACGCCCAGATCCCTGATCTCCTGGCTGGGCTGAATAAAAGTCCTGCCGATATAGCGATTTTTTATGAGCCCTTCGCCATAAGGGATCTTTGATTCGGCGGAATAACCGATCGCCGCGGGAACGCCTGACTCGGGAACCGGAATGATTACATCTGCCTCCACCGGATGTTCTTTTGCCAGGTGCTTTCCCATCTGAAATCTTGCCTCATAAACGTTGCGGCCGTTTAAAACGCTGTCGGGGCGGGCGAAATAAATATATTCAAAAACACAGAGTGCTTCTCTTTCTCCCATTTCCCAGGTCATGGAACGAAGGCCATCCTTTTCGATTATCACCATCTCACCATTAGCCACATCCCGGACATATTGCGCGCCCAAAATATCCATAGCACAGGTCTCGGAAGAAACTATATACGCTTTTTCAAGCTTGCCGATGCATAAGGGCCGGATACCGTTCGGGTCGCGCACGGCAATCAGCTTATCCCGGGTCAGGATCAACAAAGAAAAAGCTCCTTTGCATTGCTTGAGCGTATCCGCCAGCGCTTCTTCAAAATCCGCTTTCTTTGAAGCGGCGATCATCGCCGCCATTACTTCGGAATCAGTGTTTCCAACAAAACTAATCCCTCTGTCTTTTAATTCCTGCCTCAGTTCTCCCGCATTAATGAGATTGCCATTATGCGCTAAAGCCATCGGACCGTAACGCGTATCCATAACAATGGGCTGGGCGTTCTCGATAGTCGAAGAGCCGGTAGTGGAATAACGGACATGCCCCATGGCAATGGTTCCCTTCAGGCCGATCAAGGCTTCCTCATTAAAAACCTGGTTGACCAGCCCCATTCCTTTATGGTGATTGATATCTTTTCCATCCGACACGGCGATCCCGGCCGATTCTTGACCGCGATGTTGAAGAGCAAAAAGGCCATAGTAGACCGACTTTGCCGGGGAATCTTCAGCAAAATTGTAGACGCCAAATATTCCGCAATATTCCTTCATTTTAAACCCGGTAGATATCCGTCCAGCATGATAAGCAAAGCTGGTCGAGCGGCTTGCCGATCGAACTTTCCAGGTCCTCCAGCGTGGCGTAAGCCAGCCCGTCCACTCCGATGTATTCCCTGATCTGTTCGATCGTCTTTTCGTTGGCCGCCAGCTCTTTTTTGGAGCGCGTCGCTACGCCGTACATGCACGGGGCCTTAAGCGGCGGGCAGGCGACCCGGACATGGATCTCCTTGACACCGTTCTTCCTTAATTTGACCACCAGGTCGTTCTTCATCTGCGTCCCGCGGACAATCGAATCATCGCAGATGACCACGCTCCGGCCGGCGATCTTGGCCGGGACCGGGATCAGCTTGACCTTCGCTTCGCGGTCGCGCTCGGCCTGCGTCGGCTGGGTGTAGCTCCGGCTGGCGTAATCATATTTGATGAAAACATTGTCAAAAGGGATCTTTGATTCCTGGGCGTAACCGATCGCGTGCCCGATGCCGGAGTTGGGAACAGCCCCGACGATGTCAACCTTGACCGGATAGCGCCTGGCCAGACAGCCGCCGATGTTCCGGCGCGCGATGTCCACCGACATGCCGTCGATGGTGGAAGCAACATTGGCGGTATAAACCCACTCAAAGGTGCAGTACTGGATCAGATCGGAATGGATCACTTTTTTCGTTTCAAAATCCCCGTCCCTGACCTCAATGATCTCACCGGGTTTCACGTCGCGAACGATGGAAAATCCCAGATTGACGAAAGAGCAAGATTCGGAAGTGACCGCCACCGCTCCGTCTCGTTTGCCGATGACCATGGGGCGGAAAGCATGCTGGTCGCGCGCGGCATAGATCTTTCCTTTAGATAAAATTACCAGAGCATAGGCGCCGTGAATTTTTCCCGCCATCTTTTCGATCCCATCAATAAAAGAATCTCCCTGGGCAACCAGCTTGGCGATTATTTCGATATCGGAATTGGTATAAAAAGAGTGCCCCTGCTTCTTTAATTCATCGGTAAGTTCTGCTGCGTTAATGATATTTCCTTCGAAACCGATAGTAAATTCTCCCATTTTGGAATCCAATTTGATCGGTTGGCGATCTTTGAGCGAGGCATGCCCGATCCCCATGTTCCCTTCCATTCCGGCAAGATCATGGGTAAAGGTTTCTCTCACCAGTCCGCGATGAGTGCGAATTTTTATACTGTCGCCAGCAAAGGTAGAAAGGCCGCAGTATTGCTGTCCCCGGTGCTGGAGATAGAAAGTGCCCAGGAAAAGATCATCGATAATATTTTCTTTTGCCGAAATAGCAAAAATGCCGCACATAGCTTTATTCTCCCATTACACGTTTTGCTTTAACCACTCTGCCGCCTCGTCTTTTGGAATAATGTGTGTTTCTGCGGTTTTCCTGGATTTTATTTCTACTTTTCCTTCTTTGAGAGCTCTGCCAACGATCAGCTTATAAGGAATGCCGATCAGATCGATATCTTTCAGTTTAACTCCCATTCTTTCATCTCGATCATCCAGAAGCGCTTCGATCCCCAGGCTTTGACATTCGTTATAAATCTTCTCCGCCGCCTCAATCTGATCTTTTTCGGAAGTGTTGGCTGGAACCACGGCTACTTGAAACGGCGCCAGAGGCAGCGGCCAGATAATACCGTCTTTATCGTTATTTTGCTCAATGGCAGCCGCGGCGGTACGCCCGATCCCGATCCCGTAGCAACCCATGATCATCACTTTTTCCTGATTGTTCTCATCAAGGTAAACGCATTTCATTTTTTCTGAATATTTCACTCCCAGTTTGAAGATATGTCCGACTTCAATGCCACGTGATACCTCAAACTTTCCTTCTTCACAGCGCGGGCATTTATCAGCGTGCAAGGCGTAACGAATGTCTCCAATTAAATCAGCTTTATAATCCCGCCCATAAGCGATATGCATAAGGTGATGATCTTCTTTATTAGCTCCCGAAACGCCGCCTTCAATCAGAGGAACGGTGGTATCCGCAATAATCTGAACTCCTTTCAGTCCAACCGGTCCAGCAAATCCAACCGGCGCCTTGGTTACTTTCTTAATTACCGCCGCATCGGCCAACCTTAAATCCTCAACTCCGGCCACTTTCTTAAGCTTAGCTTCATTTAAGGCATGATCTCCTCTTACTAATGCAGCAATTGCCCCTCTCTCGGTTTCATAAATCAGGGTCTTAATCAATTGCGAAGCCTTTATCTTCAGAAAAGCGCTGACTTCTTCGACGGTTTTCATATTTGGTGTGTTTACTTCCTGTGTTCTGTGTTCTGTGTTCTGTGTTCTACTTTCTCCCATCCTCCACTTCCCGACCCCCGCTGACTCCCGGCTGGCCGAGTAATCGCAATGTGTACAGTGAAAGATCTCTTCCTCCCCTGTGTCTGCCAAAACCATGTATTCCTGGGAATACCCTCCACCGATTAAACCTGAGTCTGCCTCAACCACCCGATATTTCAACCCCATCCGATCAAATATCCGATTGTATGCCTGAAACATGTTTTGATATTCCTGTTCTAAACTTTCTTCGCTGGCGTGGAAGGAATAGGCATCCTTCATCATAAATTCCCGCCCGCGCATAAGCCCAAAGCGGGGTCGGATCTCATCCCGGAATTTGGTTTGGATCTGGTACAGATTTACTGGCAGCTGTTTGTAAGAGCGGATAGAATTCCTGACCAGATCAGTGATGATCTCTTCATGGGTTGGCCCCAGGCAAAACTCGCGGTCATGGCGGTCTTTGATGCGGAAAAGTTCTTTCCCGTAGACCTCCCAGCGGCCGGTCTCCTGCCAGAGTTCAGCCGGAAGCAGCGTTGGCATAAAGACTTCCTGCGCCCCGGCGCGATTCATCTCTTCCCGGATAATGTTAATAACTTTACTTAAAACGCGTAAACCAAGTGGTAAAAAGGTGTAGACTCCGGCTGCCAGCTTGCGGATAAAACCGCCGCGAAGCATTAAAACGTGGGATACAACCTCTGCCTCGGAAGGGACCTCCCGCAGTGTCGGCGCCACCAGCCGCGACATTCTCATGTGAACTAACTTCCTCCCCCAAACATACCCATAACCAGAGGATTATTATAACATAAATCGTATGAAATTTCCAACCGGCCTAGAAGATAAATATATGAAATGGGAACAACTGGTATAGGCGGCCTGCCGCCAACAATAACTCCAGGCAGGCGAATAATTACCGCTATGCCTCATCGGAGCGTGCTTTTCCGATTCTATTGTAAAGGATTTGACAGCGAACATGCCCTGTTTTTTCTGCTTCGAACCATCATGGAGGGCAAATTCTATCCTTTTTATAGCAAAGAGGAATCCGAACGAAATTTTTTAGGATTATTATGTGAATCAGCCAGCGGCCGTTATAAGAATACGCCTCCGGATAATATGGATGACTGGAAAGATCTTTTAAACAGCATTGCCGGCTGTGCAAAGGCAAATAAAGAATACCTGATTAGCGAACGTAAAAACAGCACGCAAATGGATCCCAAAGAGCTTTTGGATGTCAAAACTGATCTCATGGAAGGCATAATTAACCTAAAAATCGTTGAAGACTGGTTTTGTCATCACCTGGATGCATTGCAAAAAGCAATTGAATCAGGGCCCGATTTAAAACTTTAAAAACCTGGTTTTTTCGTAAGGATCCGATATCTCCGATTTCTTTTTTTCAAAAATAGCAAAAGCAGTTGGCGGAGCTTTCGGACTGGGCTTGCTTTCCTGCTTTGGAAGAGAAATCGGTTTTTGGGATACCGAAGGGAACATTGGCTCCTGTACCGCCGCCGGTTTTGCGGGTTGAACAACCACTCCTTTTCCCTTTGGCGCAAGATAAACCAGATCATGATCTCTCACAAATTCTTTGACTTTTATGCCGACATCGTCTCCTTTTTTAACTTTGGTCACATTCTGGTGTTCGATCTGCATGGATTCAACCGCCTGAACAAAGTCGGTGGTATGCCCTTTAATGTGAACCATATCTCCAACTTTAAAAGGAGCCTTCACCCTAATGGCCGCAACTGAAATCTTATCAAAATAATGCTCTACCCTGCCCAAAATCTTTTCTTTTAAAATCTTTACTTTTGGAACCGCTTTCGCCTTAGCTTTAACTTTTGCTTTTGGCCGGACCTTCACTTTTATCTTTTTAACTTTTTTCTTTGCAACTTTCCTGGTTTTCTTTTTCTTGACCATTTGAAACACCCCCTATTGAAGAATTCTATCAAATATTCAACAAAAATCAATGCTATAATACCTGTGTGCTAAGGAGGTTCTTATGAGATCAGAAACTTTTACTTTTAAGGATCCTGAAGGTTGGGGAATCTTCGTCTATAAATGGTTGCCGGATAACGGCATCCCGGCGAAGGCAGTGGTTGAGATCGTGCACGGCATGTGTGAGCATGCCGCAAGATATGCCAGATTTGCCGAAGCCCTCACCAGAGAAGGCTACCTTGTCTATGCGCAGGATCTCAGAGCGCATGGAAAAACCGCCGGCAGTATCGAAAGCCTTGGCTACGCTGGCCGCGACGGTTTTAACCAGATGGTGGTGGATATAAAACAACTTAATGATATTCTTAAAAAAGAAAATCCGGGATTGCCGGTATTTCTTTTCGGCCATAGTTTCGGTTCATTTCTTTCCCAGGCTTATATCGCGCAGTACGGGAACACTTTAAAAGGAGCAGTTCTATCCGGCACAGCCGGGAAGCAAAGCTTATTAAATCTTGGAATTATTATCGCGCTCATGCAGATGTTTATATTTGGCCCAAAATTTAAAAGCAAATTATTGCACACCATGACCTTTGGAGATTATAACAAGCCGTTCAAACCCAACCGCACCTTATCTGATTGGCTTTCACGCGATAAAGCGGAAGTCGATAAATACGTCAATGATCCTTATTGCGGCACTATTTCAAGTGTAGGTTTGTTTTACGATCTCTTTCATGGACTGAAATATATTCATAAGGAAGAAACCATGAAAAATATTCCTAAGAACCTGCCGGTTTATATTTTTGGAGGCGATCACGATCCGGTAGGAAAAAACGGCGTTAGTTTATTACAGCTTGTCGAAATATATAAAAGATTAGGGATAAAAGATTTAACTTATAAACTTTATAAAGACGGACGGCACGAGATGCTTAACGAAATCAATCGGGATGAGGTCATGCGGGACGTGATTAACTGGCTCAACGCCCATTGTTAATCACCTGGTAAAATACTTAATCAATTTTTCTTCTTTTAGCTGCTTAAGCGCTTTCACTACCAAGCGGTAATTCTTCTCAAGCTGTGGCTGAAGCAGGGCTTTTTGAAAGCTTCGCTCCTCCCCCTTAGGCACATGCACCTTTTTCCCCGTAAATGGATCCATGCCCGTGTAATACATACAAGTTGATACGGTCATAGGTGTGGGGGTGAAGTTCTGTACCTGCTCAATGCGAATCCGGTTCTTCTTTAAAAAAAGCGCCAGTTCAAGTGCATGGTTAAGCGTACTGCCGGGATGGGAAGCAATATAATAGGGAATAAGAAACTGTTGTTTGCCATGCTTTTTACTGAAATGCTCAAACTTATCTTTAAATTCAAGAAACTTGCCTATTTTGGGTTTGCCCATCATCAGCAAAACCTCTTCGCAAATATGCTCGGGTGCAACACTAAGCTGGCCGCCAACATGATATTTGACCAGTTCTTCCATATATTCATCATCCAGCAGAGCCAGATCATAACGAATCCCGGAGCCAATAAACAGCTTTTTAATTCCCGGGATCTGGCGAATCTCTCGCAGCAGCTTAAGTGAAGCTTTCTCGGAAAGATTCAGATTTTTACAGACGGTTGGGTAAATGCAACTGGCTCTCGTGCAGCCTTCTTCCTTAGAACAGGTTATTCCATACATGTTTGCAGTCGGGCCGCCAACATCCAGAATATTCCCTTTAAAGTCCGGCTGTTTCATCAGAATTTCTTTCACTTCTCTTTTAATTGAGCTCAAGCTGCGGCTGGTGACATATTTACCCTGGTGCTGGGAAATGGCGCAAAAGGAACAGCCGCCAAAACAGCCGCGGTGGGAAATAGTTGAAAACTTAACAAAATCCCAGGCCGGAATTTTTTTCCCTCCGTACATCGGGTGCGGCGCGCGGACAAAGGGAAGTTCGAACAATGCATCTAATTCCTTCTGCGTGAGGTTTTCAGGCGGGAAAACTACCAGGTATCTCCCCTGACAGGGTTGAATAATTATCCGCGGATGTCTTTTTCTTCCTTCGGTGTAGTAGAGCCGAAAGGCTTCAGCGTACTTTTTCTTATCCACTGCGACTTCTTCAAAGCTTGGGAGCATAATCGCATCTTTATATTCTGAAATATCTTTTGTGATTATCGCTGTATTAACTATCTCGGGTCGCGGGTCACGGGCTTTTGCTAATTGTAATATCCCTTTCTCACCCATGCCGTAAACCAAATAATCCGCCTTCGCGTCAAAAAGAATTGGCCTGCGAACTTTATCATCCCAGTAATCGTAATGAGCAAAACGACGAAGGCTGGCTTCCACTCCGCCCAGAACCATCGGAATGTCTGGAAAAAGCGCTTTAAGCTTATTAGTGTATACGATGGTCGCGCGATCTGGCCGGTGCCCCGCTTCATTATTAGGCGAATACATATCGGTGCGACGAATTTTCTTGTCGGCGGTATAATTGGCGACCATCGAATCCAGGTTTCCAGAAGAAACACCAAAGAAAAGCCTGGGAGCCCCCAGCTTTTGGAAATCTTCGTCCTTCCTCCAGTCCGGTTGAGGAATAATTCCCACCGTGAAACCATGGGCTTCAAGATAACGGGCAATCAGGACCGGGCCAAAGCTGGGATGATCGACGTAGGCATCTCCGGAAACAATAATAATATCTAATTGATCAATACATCGTTTTTCTAAATCAGTCTTATTTAGGGGAAGGAACTCAGGCATTTATATTAAGGATCTTTGCCTTGGGAAAACCATTGAAATTGGTGGCCGACGCGTTAGAATAAGCACCGATGTTTTTAACGTATAAAAGATCTCCAACTTTAAGCTCAGGCAGCATTTCGGCGGTCGAGACCGTATCAAAGGCATCGCAGGTCGGACCGACCACCGCGCTGATTTTCTTTTCTCCCTTTCTGAAAGCATGGAAGTGATAAGGGCAATGATCAAAGACCACTCCGGAAAGAGTGCCATAAACACCGTCGTTGACATAATAAACAATTTTCCCGTCACGAAAAGCCTTGCCGATGATTTTAACCACCAGGGTGGCCGCCGTAGCAACCATAAATCTCCCCGGCTCAGCGACGACTTCGACTTTCTTGGGGAATAGCCGATCGATCTCCCTGCGCAGCTTAACGCTTAAATCTTCAAAAGCTGGGACCGTATCATCATAAGGGACCGGAAATCCGCCTCCGATGTTAAGCAGCCGCAAAGGATGCCCTCGCTTTTTCATCTCCTTAAATATCTCCGCCGAGGCCTCCAGGGCATTGATATAGTTTTCTATGTTGCAGCACTGACTCCCAACGTGGAAGCTTAAGCCTTCGACCGAAAGACCAATCTCGAAAGCTTTTGAAATCAAGTTTGGGGCATCGCCTGGTTCTACTCCAAATTTGCTGGAGAGCTCGACCATCGAACCAACATTTTGCACCTTGATCCGACAGATAAGTCCTGCATCCGGACAGTATTTCTTTATCTTTTCCAGCTCATCAAGATTGTCGTAAGTCATTAGGGTGTTGTAATTTCTTATTTTTCTTAACGTTTCCACCGGCTTGATAGTGTTGGCAACGATAATTTTATCCCAGATAAAAGCATTCCGCTTCTTTCCGCGAAGATCTTTTTTGGGAACATTACCAAGAACCGATTGAAATTCCTGCAGGGATGCGACATCATAGCCGCAATCAAGCGGATAAAGCGTGCAGATAATTGCAGGTTCCGGATTGGCTTTAATAGCGAAATAAAGCCCGACGCGCGGTAGATATTTCTTTAACCGCAAATAATTATTGCGGATCTCATCATGGTCGATGACGAGCAGAGGCGTCCTCTCTTTCCTGGCAAGACGTTTGATCTTTTCAGGCTGCATCACAATTATTTCACCAGGAAAGTATTAAACTGCCACACATCCTCAGCTTTGGGGGTTGGCATATCAAATTTAGTAAATTTCGTATTGAGATTTTTCAAAGGCGTCCAGTCAACCGCTTTGGAAACAAAGGGCTTTATATAGGGCATGGAAATTTTAATTATCTCCTCATGGTCAAGATCATCCGGGAGCAAGAAACCCCTTCTGGGGTTCTTGATCATCCAGATGGATGCAGCTACAACTGAGATCGCTACCTGCATAGTGGTCGCCTGTTGATGAGGTACCAGTTTGCGCGCGGTGTGGATATCGAGCAGGCTCCCGCACCACCACGAATTGAAATCATGCCCCATTAGCAATACGCCCAGCTGGTCTTCCCCATCAACAATTTCATCAGCCAAGATCCTTTGCTTTTCCTGAAGATTGAATTGCCTCATCTCCAGCTCATGCAAAGAATTGATTGCCGAATCGGATGGGCGATAAGCATAATGAACGGTCGGCCGATAAACGGCCTTTCCATTCTCTCTCACGGTTAAACGATCGGAAATACTGAAAGCTTCGCCGTGCCGGATCACCATGCCGGTAATTTCGCCGCAGGGCACCCAGGAGCGAACCCAGGTCCTCATCCCGATGGAGCGAAGACAAATCTGATTTTGAGGCCCCGTCTCGTGGAAGAAAGCCCCTTCCGGGGCATATTTTTCGTGCGTCCCCCACCCCAGCTCCGCCGGCGCCACCCCCTCTTCGAAGAAACCTTCGATGCTCCAGGTATTAACGAATTCATTTACTTGTTTCGGCTTGTTTGTGATCTGGGTGTCTCTTTCTGAGATATGAATTACTTTTATCCCGGTGAGCTGAGCCAGCTTAGCAAAATCCTTAGCTTTTAAATAATCTTTCAATGCCGGCACGCGTTTATCCTTCGGTTTTTCATCAATTATTTTATTTGCGATATCAATCAGAGCATGCTTGGTAAAGTGAGAAACCAATCCTGGATTCGCGCCATGATCCACCACTGCGGTGGTTCCCCGATTATCTCCCCAGCTTTCGATCAGCTTTCTTATTTCCATATGGCGAGCATAAAGAGTGTATCTGGTCGGATCATTCCGCTGTTCATCTTTATAAGGATCCCATTCTTCAACCGAGGTGTTAACGTATAGAATTTCATTTTTGCGGCACCAATCAACCATCGCCCGGCATTCTATATTCCAGGCAAGGTCGATAATAAGATCTCCGGGGCCAACATATTTCTTCAGCAGTTTCCTATAATTCTCCTCAGTTACTTTTCCTAAAACGTATTTTGCTCCCTTCTTGAGAGAATCTCTTACTCGAGGACGATTATCGACAAAATCCATGATGGTTACATTCTTGGGCGGGACATCGATCAATTTTAAGACCAGCGGAATCGCACACTGTGAAACCGATCCGCAACCGATGATCAATATTTTCCCGTTAAACTTTACATGCTTCATAATGCTTTGATTTTAACAAAATTTTTGATTATAATCAACAAGTGCGCCAGTAGCTCATCTGGATAGAGCGATTGCCTTCGAAGCAATAGGTAGCAGGTTCGACTCCTGTCTGGCGCACCACCTAACTATCTCGGGCGCTTTTTACTTGAGAATTTCCTTTAACTTCCGCAACGCCCTTGCCCGATGGCTGATGCGGTTCTTCATAGAAGGCTTCATTTCGGCAAAAGTTTTTTTATATCCCACCGGAACAAAAACCGGATCATAACCAAAGCCGTGTTTGCCGCGCATTTCATGAGTAATTCTTCCGCGGACAATTCCTTTCACAATTTTAGTTTTGCCCGAAGGATAAGCAATCGCAATTACGCAAACAAATTTCGCTCTACGTATTGCGCATCCCGCATTATGCATCACTCGGAGAAGCTTGCCGCAAAGATTTTCCTTCATAGGCGGCAGTGCGAAGCGCGCGGATCTAACTCCCGGCCTTCCTTTCAAACAATCAACCATCAATCCGGAATCATCGGCAATGGCAATCTGGCCAAATCTCTTAGCTACCGCTTTCGCTTTCTTGATCGCGTTTTCTTCAAATGTCTTCCCGTCTTCTTTGACCCGTGACTCGCGACCTGCGACCCGTAACCCGAGAATGTGTCCAATCTCTTTTAGTTTGTGAGGATTACTGGTAGCAACTAAAATTTTAATCTCTTTCTTCCGGCTTATCGATAAGCTGTATGGTAACATAAGGCGACCCGTATCCGCTTTCCAATCCTTCGTATTTCACAAACTTAACTGGCTGGGTATCCGAAAACCAATAATATATATCTGGCAGGAGAATCCCGAATATCTTCAAGGCCCCCAAATTTACCGTCAGTTCAAGTTTATTACAGTCGAAAGTCCCGGTGGGAACCTTGACGGCCTCTTTTCCCGCATAAGACATGGTGAATTTATACATTCTCGGATCGTCTGATAGATATCGGAAAGTAAAATCTCTCTGCTCTGAAAAGGGGTAGCTCAGTAATGCTATCGGGAGAACCGATCTATCTATAACATCATCTTTGAGCTCAAAGGTTTTGAAGTAAGTGTCCTTTGTTATTTTATCTTCTCTTGAAAAATAAATGGTTTTGGCAACTGCATCATAATTAAAAGTTTCAACTATTAACAAAGAACCGGATGAAGAAAAGATTTCTTTCCTTGAACTATATGGTTTTATATACGGGTCAGCATAATAATAGCTGTCCACTTTCCATTTGGTCTCTTCTTCTGCTCCGCCAAACCTTCCGGATCCTTCAATATTCACCAGCAAAAAAGTTTTGGTTTTGTCGGTTCCAATCCGATAGGTGTGTGTTTCATTCCATAGACGATTCCCGGTTTCTTGATCGATAGCTTCAATTTTCACTCTTGTGAATTTGGGAAGATGGGGCATTTTAACCGGCTCCGCCCAAGCGCCTTCCAGACATATAAACATAAATATAATAAAAACTATTTTTATTTTCATCTTTCGTATTTTAACGCTCGCTTTCCAATATCCTTGCGGTAATGCATCCCTTTGAAATGGATAAGGTCAACTGCACGATAAGCTTTCTCAATGGCAAATTTTATATTATCCCCCAGCGCCGTGACTCCCAGAACTCTCCCTCCCGAAGTAACAATCGCTCCGTTCTTTAAGTTCGTCCCGGCGTGGAACACGATCACATCTTCCAATTGATCGATCCTATCCAATCCATTGATAGGAAAACCCTTCTCGTAATGTCCCGGATAACCGCCGGCCGCCAGAACCACACACACCGCCGCGCGTTCGTCCCATTCAATGAACCGATCATCTAACTTTTCATCAATCACCGCTTCAAGGATCGGAATAATATCCGATTTCATCCGCATTAGAATCGGCTGGGTCTCGGGATCTCCAAAACGACAATTAAATTCCAAAACTTTTGGCCCCTTTTTAGTCACCATGATCCCCGCATAGATAACTCCTTTGTAAGGGACACCCTCCTGCCGCATTCCATCCACAAACGGCTTCAAAACATTCACATTGATTTCTTCCATCAGCCGATCGGATACTACCGGTGCCGGGGAGTAAGCTCCCATGCCGCCGGTATTGGGACCCTTATCTCCGTCAAAGATCCTTTTGTGATCCTGGGAAGAAGCTAAAGGTACGATCGATTTGCCGTCGGTAAACGCCAGGATCGAAGCTTCTTCGCCTTCTAAATATTCTTCAATTACCACGCGGCTGCCCGCTGCTCCGAATTCCTTTTTGCCCATGATTAAATCAACGGCCTCTTCCGCTTCTTTGACTGTATTGCATACCATCACTCCCTTCCCCGCCGCCAGACCATCCGCCTTTACGACAATCGGAGCCCCTATTTCATGAATATAATCTATCGCTTTCACCAAATTGTCAAAAATTGCCGCCTGCGCCGTGGGAATATCATATTTTGTCATGATCTCTTTGGCAAATACCTTACTTCCCTCGATCTGCGCCGCTTCCCGCGTCGGTCCAAATATTTTTAGGCCCTCTTTTTCAAATTCATTGACAATGCCGCTAACCAGCGGCGCCTCCGGTCCAACCACCGTTAAATCGATCTTATTATCTTTGGCAAAACATAAAAGGGTCTGGATATCTTCGGCTGAAATCTGAACATTTTCCGCTAGCGAAGCAGTCCCCGCGTTCCCTGGTGCGCAATAAATTTTATCCGCTTTGGGACTTTGTGCTATTTTCCAGACCAATGCATGTTCCCTGCCCCCGGAACCGACAACCAATACCTTCATCGTTTTGCCTCCCTCACATCAACCAAAGATAGCTGCGCGCTCTCAAATCCGTTATATTCATTGCTGCTTAAATTAAATGCGATATCATAAGTCCTGCCGTAATCAAGTTTTTCTACCCGGCTCCCCAAACCAAAACCGATCGTTTCAAGCTTTGCGGCTCCCCTGCTAAACCAGGCCTTAAGGTGTTTTCCTCTTGATCCGACCTGCTTATATTCAGAGAGCGAAAGATCGCGGATCATAAAAACCGGCTCCGGATTACCTTCGCCGAATGGGGCAAGCCTCTCCAGTTCTTCGATCAGGCCCAGGTTAATCTGTTCGGGCTGAATTTCGGCATCAATTTTAAGTTGGGGAATCAAATCATTGTAATCAATCTTTTGATCGGCCTCGAAGTTTAATCTTCGCCTTAGTTCGGGAATATTTTCTGAAGTAATTTCGAATCCGGCCGCTCCCTCATGCCCGCCAAAATCCAAAAAGAGATCATGACAGGTATTTAATATCTCAAAAATATTAAAACCATCGACAGAACGGGCAGATCCCCTGCCCACACCATTGTTAACACCGATCAGCACCGTCGGACGGGAAAACGCATCCACCACCTGCGATGCCACAATGCCGATCACTCCCGGATGCCAGTTTTCCCCCGCCAGCAAAAGCAGTTTGTTCTCGGCCACCAGCGTGTCGTTTATCTGCGAAAAGACCTCTTCTTTTATCAGAGTTCCGATATCCTGGCGGCGGAGATTGATACGGTTAAGCTCGTCCGCTAACTGCCGGGCTGTTATCGAATTATCTGCTAATAAAAGTTCAACTGATTTTGAAGCATGCTCCAGCCGCCCCGCCGCATTAATGCGCGGAGCCAGGCCAAAATAAATATGATTGATCAAAATCTTCCCATTAAGCGATGCAACTTCCGCCAGACACTTTATCCCCAAACGTTTCCGCTCATTTATGAGATTAAGCCCGGAAACCGCCAGAATCCGATTCTCTCCCGTCAAGGGGACAACATCCGAAACCGTGCCGAGAGATGCCAGATCCAAAAGTGAGGTTAAAAAAACGCTGTCTTTAATGCCTGCCGCTCTCAAAAGAGCCCAGGCAAATTTAAAAGCCACTCCCGCTCCGGACAAATATTTGGAGGGGTGTTCACCTGTAATCATTTTTGGATTAACAATGGCAAAAGCCCGGGGAAGCTCCCGCGGGAGATGGTGGTGATCGGTTACAATCACTTCCATGCCCAGTGCGTTAGCTTCTTCTATCTCCAGCGTGCTGGCAATGCCGCAGTCAACCGTTATGATCAGTTTAACTCCGGACTCGGCTATTTTTTTAACCGACTCAAGCGACAGGCTGTATCCCTCACCATAACGATGCGGGATATAATATGATACCTCCAGCCCCATAAACTTCAAAGTTTCAACCAGAATGGCCGTGCCGGTGACGCCGTCCACATCATAATCGCCGTAAACCATAATTTTTTCGCCGCGCTCTTTCGCCAGCAGAACGCGTTTGGCTGCAATTAATATATTTGGAATTTCATTCGGATCGCGAAGATAACTCAACTTGGGGTTTAAAAATTTTTCCGCTGCTTCGGCGTCGGCAATTCCCCGATTCAATAATATTTTCGAGAGGAAAAGCGGCAGATTCAGCGCCGCACTTAGCTTGGAAGCCTCTTCAACTCTTTCGGGATAAAGAAACCATTTCTTCATATTTTTAGTATATCCTAAATCTAAAAAAAACAAAAGGCCCCAATTGCTTGGAGCCTTCTGTCTCTTAAGTTATTAGCTAATTACTCAATAGCTGGAGTAGTTAACGTCGTTAATATAGACCCGGCCGTTATATGAATCATACATCCATCCCCCAAATTTTGCTCCGGGGGGAACTTCATCTGTTCCCACCACTTCAACTTCGATACTATTATTGTGCAATGGATCCGCTGGCACCTTATTATCGGCAAACATGGATGCGGTAATCGTCAGCGGATATCCCGGGTTTCCGTTAGCTGCGTTGCTCGCATAACCTATTGCCACCGCGGCGCGAATCCCTCCCAGAGCACCCTTGGCAGCCGCCAGCTTGGCCTGACTTGATAAATCAATAAACCTCGGCAGGGCCGTGGCGGCTAAAATACCAAGAATGACAATAACCATCACCAGTTCGATCAAGGTAAAACCACGTTTCATATTATTTCCTCACCTCCTTTTTTATTTTATTCGAAAAACGCTGTAGAAAATATACAGACTGATAGCTATTAGCACCATCCCCATGGCGCGGCGCGAGTCCAGAACCACCTCATCGGTCGAAAATAAAAGTCGATCTGCTACCATTGAAAGTTGAACCAACCAATGAGGCAAAAACAAATACAGGAGCCCGAAAAAGATAATTACCGCACCAAATACATGAAAATACCATAACATCGGATAGCTGAAAGCTACTGAGATGATCCATCCTCCAATAATAACTAAAATGATTCCGGCTGGAATCCGAACTGAACTGATGATATTGTCAATATACGCCATAGGCACACTAAAAAAATCATCCAATTTATGCACAACCTCACCCGAAAGAAGCATAAACAAGCCGGCCACCAAGCTCACCGCCCCCGCCGAGATTAACCATACCGTCTCCATTTATTGCTCCTGTTTAAAGGATTATATACTCCTCACAGAACTTGTCAACTAAAAAGACTTATAAATCTTAATTACGTCCCACATCGGCAAATAAATGCCCAGGGCAAAGAGCAGAAGCAGCATCCCGAGGCCAAAAACCAATATCGGCTCCAGCAGGGGTGTCAATTCCTTGATGGTGTAATCGGACTCACGGTCGAAATAATCCGCCACTTTGTTCAACATGGCCTCCAGGGTCCCCGCCTTCTCCCCGATCGCCACCATCGAGATCGCAATCGGAGGAAAAACTTCACTCCCCTTCATCGGTTCCGTCAAACTTTTCCCCTGAGAGACTTCGTTACGAATATCAATTATAACTCGAGAAATCACCTTATTATCCACCGTAGCCGAAGTTATCGTCAGCGCCTCGAGAATGGGAATCCCGGAATTCAGCATAGCCGAAAGCATGCGGCTGAAACGGGAAAGATAAATTTTCGAAAAGAGCGGTCCAAAAACCGGAGCAGAAAGCTTAAGACGATCCCAGTTGTAGCGCCCTCTTTTCGTTTCTAAAACTTTCTTGAAAAGAAAAACCGAAGCGGCAACCACTCCTATCATCAAATACCAGTAGTTTACAATTACATTATTTGCCGCCATTAAAATGCGTGTCGGCAGCGGAAGTTCGGCTTTGAAGGCAGCGTAAAAGTTGGCAAACTTGGGAATCACATAGAGAGTCATGACTATAAATGCAATGCTCAAAGTAACCAGAACGGTCAAGGGATAACGCGTCGCGGATTTTATTTTATTTCCCGTTTCAGCTTCTTTCTCCAAAAGGTTTGAGATCCTGTCCAGCACCGGAGCCAGAATACCGGCTTTTTCTCCCGCCCTTATCATATTAACCGTAAGAGGAGAAAACACTCGGTGGTGTTTATCCAGAGCATCGGAGAAAGTTGACCCGCCTTCGATATCACTTGTAACATTCTGCACCACAGCGCGAAAGAAATGGTTGGTAATCTGTTGGGCAACTGCAGCCAACCCTTCGGTCAGCGGAACTCCCGCTTCCAGAATCGAAGAAAGCTGCCGCGTGAAGACGATTAATTCCTCCGCTTTTACTCTCTGAAAAGAGGCAGTCAATCTTTCGATCGCGCGAAAAATATCTGAAGTCTCAACCGCAGTGATTGAGATGGGCATGAAGCCTGATTTCTCGAGCTGGAGCGCAACCGCCTTCGGGCTTTCGGCTTCAAGGCGACCGGAGGTTAAAACTCCGTAGCGATCGCGCGCTCTATAATTAAAATTAGTCAAGCTGGGTCACTCGCATTACTTCGTCGATGGTAGTTTTCCCTTCCAAAACCTTCTCCAACCCGTCATCGCGCAAAGTTTTCATCCCGGCGGCAATTGCCGCCTGTTTAATTTCGCCGGAAGAAGCTTTATTAAGGACCAGATTCTGGATTTTTTCGTCCGCAGTCAAAATCTCAAAAATTCCGCTGCGTCCCTGGTAGCCGGTATTGTGGCAGGTCTTGCAGCCTTTGCCGTGATAAAAAGTATATTCCTTATTCGGATCAAAGCCAATTTTCTGCAGCGCCTCTTTTGAAGGTGCAAACGGAGCTTTGCAGCGGGAGCAAATGGTCCTGACCAGGCGCTGGGCAATGACCGCCGCCACCGAAGAAGCGGTCAAGAAAGTCTCAATCCCCATATCGGTCAGGCGGGTCAGCGATCCGGCGGCATCATTGGTGTGCAGCGTTGAAAACACCAGGTGACCGGTCAATGCCGACTGAATTGAAACCCGGGCAGTTTCTAAATCGCGTATCTCACCTACCAGAATCACATCCGGATCCTGTCTTAAAATCGAACGCAGAGCATTGGCAAATTCTAATCCCGCTTTGGGATTGATCTGGGATTGGCGGATTCCCGCCAGTTCATATTCCACCGGATCTTCAATCGTCATAATATTTTTTTCCGGAGTAACGATATGATTCAAGGTTGCATAAAGGGTGGTAGTTTTGCCTGAACCAGTCGGCCCGGTCACCAAAATAATCCCGTAAGGCCTTTTAATTACTTCCTCAAACTTTTTTAAATTCTGGTCAGAAAATCCTAATTCCTGCAAACCAAACATAACACTGCTTTTATCCAGCAATCTCATCACAATACTCTCGCCGTAAAAGGAAGGATATGAAGATACTCTCAGATCTATAACTTTGTTCTCTGTTTTGATTTCAAAACGCCCGTCCAGCGGCACGCGGGATTCGGAAATGTCCATTCTGGACATCACTTTGATCCGGGTGATGATAGAAGAATGCAGATAGGAGGGCGCAGTTGAGACGTCATGCATGACACCGTCAATCCGGTAGCGGATACGGATGTCTTTCGCCGTCGGTTCGATATGTATATCCGAAGCCTTTTCTCCCGCGGCTCGAAAAATTAGCATGTTAACCAATTTGGTGACCGGTGCTTCCTCCGTTGGAGCGGCAGCGACGGGATTGATTTCCTCAACTGGTTTAATCGTCTTAACCAGATCCTCAACTGTGCCGGCCACACCGTAATACTGGGCGATAGCATCATCAATATCCTTGGAAGTTGCCACCATGGCTTCCACATCGCACTTGCTTCTCGACCGGACCTCATCCAGAGCCATGACATCAAAGGGATCTACCATGGCTACCGTCAGCACTTCTCCAACTTTAAAGAGAGGGATCAGCTTGAATTTTTTAGCGATTGAATTCGGCACCAGACTAACCATCTTTTGATCCACCAGATAACTGGCAAGATTTACCCGCGGGATATCCATTTCTTTTTCCAGAAATGAAATTAATGCTTCTTCGTTCACCAACCCCCGGCGCAGCATGCTTTTAATTAAAGTTTCACCCGTGCGCCTTCCTTCTTCTATGGCTTCTCTAACCTGATCCTCGGTGAGCAGTCCGCTGCTGATCAAACTGTCGCGCAGAGATTTACTTCGATCAACCATTTATTGCTCCCTACTTTTTCTTTTCCAGAGTTTTTTCGATCTTAAAAAGCAGAACCCCCGTATCAAAGGGCTTGGTTACGTAATCATCCGCCCCCGTTTCGATACCGAGCTCCCGGTCTTTTTCTTGGATTTTTGCCGTCAGCATGATGATCGGGATGTGGCTGAAATTTTCATCAAATTTCAACATACGGGCAACTTTGTATCCATCCAGTCTTGGAAGCATGACATCCAGAAGAATCAAATCCGGATTCTCCGAACGCGCTTTTGCGATTGCTTCCTGGCCGTCCCCTGCTGAGACGACCTCATACCCCTTAGACTTCAACATCAGAGTAAGCAAGGAAACCACATCCGGCTCATCGTCTACAACCAGAATTTTTTTCGCCATATCAAAACTCTCGTGATTATAACATATGTGCTATAATGGTGCAAAATGAATCTTTCTTCACGAGAAAAGGCGCTGCTCATCGGGATCGAATTCCCTCGCGATGACCTGCCTCTTGCTTTATCCCTGAGCGAGCTCAAAAGACTGGCCGAAACCGCCGGGGCGAGCGTGGCCGGCAGCTTATCCCAGAAAAGAATCAAGCCCGACCAGAAATATTTTATCGGCTCGGGAAAAGTGGAAGAGCTGAAAGCTCTGGCAGTTTCCCGCGGCGCTAATCTGGTGGTTTTTGATCATGAGCTCAGCCCTTCGCAAGAAAGAAATCTGGAAGAAGCGCTGGGTATCAAAGTCATAGACCGAACGGAATTAATTCTGGATATCTTTGCCCAGCATGCAAAAAGCCGCGAAGGTAAACTCCAGGTCGAGCTCGCCCAATCCAGTTTTATGCTGACGCGGCTGACGGGGCACGGGGTTTTGATGTCGCGGCTGGGAGGCGGGATCGGCACCCGGGGGCCGGGTGAAACCAGGCTGGAATACGACCGCCGGCGGATCCGCAAGCGTATTTCTCAGCTAAATGAAGAAATTGAGAAGGTAAGGAAAGAACGCTTTCTGAAGAGAGAAAAACGCCGCCGCAGCCAGATAGCGGTGGCCGCTATTGTAGGCTACACCAACGCCGGAAAATCCACCCTGATAAACGCTATGACCGGAGCGGGAGTATTGGTCGAGGATAAACTCTTTGCCACGCTTGATCCCACCACCCGGCGGCTTTATCTCCCTTCAGGAAAAATAATATTAATCACCGACACCGTCGGCTTCATTCAGAAACTGCCGCACCAGCTCGTGGCCGCCTTCAGGGCGACCCTCGAAGAACTATCCGAAGCCGACCTGCTTTTGCACGTGGTGGATGTTTCTCTTCCTTATTTTGAAAACCAGATTTCAGCCGTTTATTCGGTTTTGGAAGAATTGAACTGCATAACTAAACCGATCTTAACCATCTTGAATAAAATCGATCAAGCAGAAAAGAAGATTATCGCTAAAGCAAAGAAAAAATACCAGCCATCCTGCACCATTTCGGCAATTAAAAAAGAAGGCCTGGACCAGCTTCTGGTTACAATTGACGCCCTACTGCCTGCGCTACCAGCCTCAAATCCGACATCAATTGTTCAAAAGTATCCGGCTTGAGCGACTGCGGACCATCCGACAACGCTTCATCCGGATGGGGATGCACTTCGATGATCAAACCATCGGCTCCGGCTGCCACCGCCGCCTTAGCCATCGCCGGCACCAGATCCCACTTGCCGGTGCCGTGGCTGGGATCCACCATCACAGGAAGATGACTCAATTTTTTGATAACCGGCACCGCGGATAAATCCAGGGTATTGCGGGTGTAAGTTTCGAGCGTTCGAATACCGCGTTCGCAGAGGATCACATTGCGGTTCCCTTCCGAAAGAACATATTCCGCTGACATAAGCAGCTCTTCGATCGTCGCTCCGGAACCGCGCTTGAGAAGAACCGGCTTGCCGGTTTTACCCACTTCTTTCAAAAGGGTAAAATTCTGCATATTGCGCGCGCCGATCTGAATCATATCAGCATATTTCGCCACCAGCGCAACGTCGCGCGTGTCCAAAGCTTCGGTAACAACGGGCAGCCCTGTTTTCTCCTTCGCCTCCGATAAAAGCTTCAATCCCTCCTCCCCCAATCCCTGAAAGCTATAGGGCGAGGTCCGAGGTTTGAAAGCCCCCCCGCGCAGCACCACCGCCCCCGCCTTCTTCACCGCCAGCGCGACTTCTATGATTTCTTCTCGTCCCTCCACCGAACAGGGCCCGGCAATCACAGCGATCGGTTTTTTATCTCCGATTGAAAGCTGATCCGTAATTTTCACAATGGTATCTTCAGATTGGAACTCTCTGCTCACCAGCTTGTAAGGCTTCCGGATCGGCACAATCTCAGAAACCCCCGGAAGCATCTGGATGGTTTCGAGCTGCAGCGTGGTTTTATCTCCGATCGCTCCGATAACCGTTCGCTCCGTCCCTTTTGAAAGGTGCACCCCGAAGCCCAACTTTTTTAGCTTTTCACTCACGTGATTGATCTGTTCTTCGGTTGCGTTAGGCTTCATGATGATTATCATCTTAATCCCTCCTGAGCGTTGTTGCTTCTTTTAAATAAATATGCTTTATCTGACTCTGACTTTTTTCGGTATTAAGATGAATAAGAATGCGGATGCATTTCGGCAGGCTGCCGGGAATATCAATTTCATAGGTGCAGAGAAGCGGCAGGTTATTCCATCCCATTTCGCGGGCGGCAGCAGCCGGGAATTCAGCATTCAGGTCTTTGGTAACAGAAAAAATTACCGAAGCGATCTCCTCGATTTGAACTTCATTTTCCTGCAGCATGCTTGAAAGCAGTTGCTTGGTTGCTGCAAGAATTTCCTGCTTGGTATTTTCTTCAACCGTAATGGCGCCTCTTATTCCACGAACCGGCATAGCAGGGAAATATTATCAAACTTTGGACAGATAAGCAAGATACTCTTTGTCGAGTTCCGAGATTAGAATTTCAATCAATCCTTCAATCGGAAAACTCTGCTTGGACTCGATTTTCAATGAGGTGGCTTGGTCTTGAACTTCTTCAGGAAGGCTATTCACATTTATTCCAATGCCAATAATGAGATGCCCGGCTAAAACTCTTTCTACGAGAACTCCACCAACTTTTCTTGAATTGACCAGGAGATCGTTCGGCCACTTGATTACCACCGGAAGTTTTGAGATTTTTGCAATTGCGCTTCTCCCGGCTAAGGCTCCCAACATAGTGATGGGGGCTAAATCTTTTGGGTTGCGGCGCGGTTTTACGATAGCCGAAAGATAAAGATTCCCTTCAGGTGAGAACCATGCGCTGCCCGGCTTGCCGCGCCCCCGCGTCTGCCGATCGGCTATCAAGACCGATCCTTCCGCCCCCTCCCCCCTTTTTATTAACCTTCGGGCCTCTTCATTGGTTGAATCAATTTCTTCAAAGTGGACTATTTTCTTGCCGATGATTTGCATGCGGTAAAATTGGGAGAGTTTAAAATCGGTAAAGCAATCCTAATGCGGCAACGTCGGTGGTGTCGCCGGCGCCTTTATCCTGATTAACGCGATAGGCCGCGTCTAAATTTGCATTCGGAGCAATATTATAGGAGATGCCCCCTTCCGCCGTCAGTCGGGCATTAGCTCCTTCGTATTTATAATCGCCGCTCAATCTCATGTCCCCTTTACCGATAATTTTTACTTTATCGGAAACGGCTTGTGTCAGGACGCCGCCTAATTGCACGGTCCCGCCGACCAAAGGTCGATTAAAGCTATCATAACCGGCGAAGTAAAATTCTTCATTGGCAAAAGCAGGGTCAATATAAGAAGCCCCGATTTTCGCCATACGAATGATGGCAACCGTTCCGGTGTCCCAGAGGTCATTGAGGGCTAAGGATCCGCTTACCATCATGCTGCTTTTTTCCTTGCCGCCTAACCCAACGGTTCCTTGAGCCTCGATCTTTTCGCCCAGCGGGGCGGTGAGATCCACTTTTGCCCTCAGGTCTCTGCTGTCAGAAGAAAAAAGCCCGTGAGATATGTAATCTCCAGTTAGTGCTACTTTAAAAATCGGCAAATTTAAAGCGACGCTTCCCGTGAGCTGGCTGGTATTCACTTTCCCGCTCATATCAAAGGAAGGCCCCTGCAAAGAAAAATACCCCAAAGAAATATCCGCTCCGGAGAGCTTGGTTGATATTTGAATGCCGGTATTCGGTCGAACGTAAGTCACGCCGACCTCACTGGTCATAACGCCCGTTGGATCGGTAGTATGCTGTTTCGGACCGGGCCCATAAGTAATTTTCAAATCTACCGGACGAGCCAGATCCAATTTTAAGTTAGATTCAACGTCCAGCAGTTCGGAAGCCAGCAGACCCCTTCCAACCTTAGTGGCGGAACCATCGTCAAAATAGCCATAGTCCATCGTATCCAGATTTATCTTGACGCTAGCCGCATCCCCGATTCCCTGATGGGAAGAAAGGATTAAACGGTAGCTTCCTACCGCACCGCTGGAATTCCCCCTGGCTGCCAAAAGGTTTCCGGCTTTCCAGCTGCTCAAATAGTTGCCGCTGAACAGCGATTTTCCTTTAGCGGTTTCCTTTTTAAGTTCCAGCACTTGATCTTTCAGCGATTTGATATCAGTTTTAATATCCTCTCCTGCAATGGCTTTCGCCAATTTTGAAAGGAAGATCGCGGTTTCGTACCGGGTAATCGGTTTCCCGCCGCGAAAGGTTCCGTCGGGATATCCCTTGGTAATTCCCATCTTAACCAGATCATAAACCGCTGAAGCCGCCCAGTGATCGTCCGGCACGTCCTTTAACTTAAGAGTCTGCGCTAAAGCTGAAAACGCAAGCAGGATCAAAACCATTAAAATCAATAACGCTTTTTTCATATAACAACCCAAATTTTAGTATAGCAATTTTAAGGCTAATGTCAAGTTATCGGAAAGTGCTCCCGCCCGGTACGTCTGGTAAACTAATTCGATTGCCGAATTCACGTCAAAACTATAACCCAGCCTGTATTCGGAAGTAATAATCTCTCCCGGGCTGGTAAAATCCCCTTTCACCCCTGCGAACCAATGTTTTCCCAGTTTTTTATTTAGTTCCAAACCGATATTTGAAGAACCATCCGGCAAATTTCGATCAAAAAGATCAAAAATCCCGTAACTAAATTTCTCTCGATACTGCGTCCCGATCTTCTGAGCCACCATCTTAATCCCCTCCCCGATAGCCAAATCTCCTCTTACATACAATCCCTCGGGAAAGCCTTCTCCTTTAGCCATCCCCAGTAAAATTGAAAAGTTATTAAATCCTGCGGTCAGCTCCAGGCGAGCGTCCCTTTCCCCATTTGAATTATTAAAAAACCGGGGATTAAAAATAAATTTGAACGGATAAAAGTCTTGGGAAAGCTTAGCCGATATTTCAGACACATCGATTAATCCTGATGACTGGGTAGCTCGAGAAAGATATTCCAGGGAAAAGTCTGTTCTTCCAACGCTTGCCGAAACAGCAACCGCACGTTGCGGCCGGCGGAATATCATATTATTTTCGATGGGGAAAAGACCGTCATCCTTATGCGTAATGTCTCCCGGGCCGGAAGTTGCCTTCAGAGTGACGGACCCGATTTTAACTTTCCCCTCGAGGTCCAGCATTTCTCGGACCAGATCCCGCTGCCCGCCGTTAAATCCCTCGCCCATGGTGTCAAGGTTAATCACAAAACTGGCGGCATCCCCAAAACTTCTTATCATCCGGGCCTTCAGCCGGTAATCCGCTTTGGCCCCGCTAAGATTTATGGTTTTGCCATTTCTCCAGCGGCTTTGGAGCTCTCCTGAGATCACCCTCTCTTTCTTTTCTTTGTCCTTTTCATAGCGGATGAGCGAAATTTCAGACTTCAGCTCTTCAACCAATTTCTCATTGATACCCCGATCCAGGTTGGTGGATTTAGCAAATTTAGAAAGAAAAGCGGCGATCTCAAAACGATTCATCAAATTTTTACCGCGAAAAGTTCCGTCCGGATAGCCGCCTGTCACACCCATCTTTATCAGATCGTAAACCGCATCGTAAGCGTAATGGCCTTCTGGGACATCGCGCAGGTACATCTCTTCGGCAAATGCGGGAATAGTAAAAAGGAATAACAGGCTAAAGGTAACGAAATATTTCACGGGCTATTTCCAGTGCGGCCTGTGGCCGGCTGACTCGCTTGATATTTTTTTTCATTTCTTCAAATTCATTGGTCTCTTGCAGTTCCCGGACCAGCTCCACTACTCTTTTTGGGTCGCGACTGACTCTTCCCACATTTTCTCGAACTACATATTCAACATTCCCCTCCTCCTGTCCCGGCAGCCAGGAAGTAATGATGATGGGAAGGTCCATAGCCATCGCTTCGGCAATCGTCCCCGGCCCCGCCTTAGTTATAATTAAATCCGATTCGGCCATCAAATTATAAACCTGATCGGTAAATCCAAAAACCCGCATGGGAAAACTAAACTTATTCGCATTCCTTTTCAAACGTGCTTCCAGCTGCTTATTTCTTCCGGCAATTACAATCAATTGCCCTCTGAATCTCACCCGCTCAAACTCCCTGATGATTTCATACATCTTTCCCGCCCCTTCCCCTCCACCCATCAGCAAAATCGTGAAAAGCTTTGATCGGAGATGGTCCCTTTTTCTTGCCTCCTGTTTTTCTTTATCTTTGAGGAAGAATTTTGGATCAATCGGCATGCCGATGACTTTAATCTTTTTTCCAGGCATCCCGTGTTTCAGCGCTATTCTTTTCGCGTCTTCCGTAGCGACGATATAAAGATCGGCGTCCGCCGTAACCCATGAGCGGTGCAGGGTCACCGGATCGGTGATCACCACCATAAAAGGAATTTTCATCCCGCTTTCCCGGATGGCGCGAACCGTTATGTGATTAACCAATGGATGCACCGAAACAATTATATTTGGCATCTTATTTGAAATAAGCTTGGTTAATTCTTTTAAGATAAAGGGGCGAGATATTTTCTCCAGACGCTCCAGCTTGCGCTCGTCATCCAGCCAGTAATACAGCTGTCCCCATAACTTTGGCGAATATTTAATAACCGGGCCGTAAAGTTTGGCAAAAACGTTCAGGAATCCAGAACACTGCGCAAATACATCGGTCATTTCCTGCACGCAAACATCTTTCCGCAGATGCTCGACGGCGCGCATGATGGCGGCAGCTGCCGAACGATGCCCGCCGCCGGTGTCAGAAAATAAATATAAAATTTTCTTTTTCATGTAAAATGATTATAACACGACCAAATTCAAAATTCCGCTTGAAATTTACTTTGCTTCTCTTTATACTTACTACCAAACTCGAAAGAAATGAAAAAAGGGGGTGAGAAAAGAGAGCGATTATAGAGCCTCGAAAAATCTTTAAGGAGGGAAAAAAATGAGAAAATTGTCAGTTTTGTTTCTTTTAACAATCATAATGGTTTCGGTTGCTTCTGCGGAACTCTTGTCCACTGCCAATCCGATTGGTAAAGGCGGCTGGGCAGTTTTGGGAGCCGGCGTTCAAGACAACAATTACTCTGGCATACCTGGAACCAGTTGGACTTTAACTACTATCGGTGGATATGTTGGCTACGGTATCACCGATAAATTAGATGCTTATCTTCAACTAGGTTCAGCAACTGTAGGTGGTTTGCCTGCTGGAGTTTCCGCTTCTGGAACAGGAATCGGTGTTAATGCCAAATATACTCTTTTGTCTGAGGAAAATGCACCAGTTTCTGTCGCCGTTGGCGCAGGCTATAAATCAACATCGAGCAAAATGACCGGCGCGCCGGATTCAACCGGAACGCAAATACTTATTGGTATCGGAGTTAGCAAGCTGATCATTCCTTTTATACCTTACGGAGCACTCTCCTATCGTCAAACCAAATCCGAAGGAAATGACGTTTCCACTCAGCTCGATATAACGGTCGGAAGCGCCGTCGCCTGGTCAACCCAGGGAGCGGTTTTTGTTGAATATACTAATCAAGCATTTACGCCCGCCAGTGGTACAGGTCTCGGCAATTACACCAGCGGACAGATTGCAATTGGCGTAGGATACAAGATATAGTAGATTTTTAGGCTTTTTATAAAGAGGAGCCCTCCGATGATCATCGGAGGGTTTTTCTTTTGGTGAGTCGGAAACCTGCGACT
>Ga0315279_10000874_pt1 | contig 54222 bp, 40 predicted proteins | sample YL17G06_20_MG_FD_203694 | JGI IMG/M metagenome (GOLD analysis project Ga0315279, IMG submission 203694) | Sediment microbial communities from Yellowstone Lake, YNP, Wyoming, USA - YL17G06_20 | ecosystem: Environmental > Aquatic > Freshwater > Lake > Sediment | place: USA: Wyoming | collected... | reverse complement strand
CTCCTCATGTTTGGTATTGTGATGTATTTACACTATTATTACTATACCAAATCTTGAGGAGGTGATGTTATGTTTTTCGCCATTGTAAATCTTTATATAGTAAGGGTTTACCTTTTTTAACAGGCTTGTGTAAGAATGAAGGGGATAATTTTAACTGTTTCTGTAATAATCGTAATCGCTATCGCTTTTTCCATCGCGACAAACAGACCAAAGGCATTGGCAGGACCGGCAACAGCCAAATATGTTTCTGAAAAAAGATGCTATATGTGTCACAGATCACAAGCCAAGCAACACGAGAGTACAGTTCATGCAAAGAGTTTTAAAAGTTTGTTAGATCATAGTCAGGATAAGAATCCAAAGTGTTTGTCGTGTCACACTACTGGATATGGGAAACCTAGCGGTTTTATGGATGCAAAATCAACTTCCGATCTAGCTGGAGTTGGATGTCAGGCGTGCCACAGTCCCGGAAGCGCTCACGTAGAAGAAGGATTAAGCAAAGAGAAAAAACGCCAGACTATTGATAAGACAACTACGGATACTTGTATCAAATGCCATAAAATTCACCAGAAACATATAGACTATAATAGCAAATAAAAACAGAAAGGAAATCCAATGAATTGGCTTAATTATCTGAGTTCGGTTAAACTAACAATAGTGCTACTGGTTTTGATAGAGAGCAGTATTATTGTTAAGCAACTAGGCATCAAACAATGAAAAATATAAAACTTCTCTGGATATTTTCGATTTTGTTTCTAATCTATCAGGGATATAGCTCGTATTCATATCTACCTGAACGCATGGCAACGCATTTTGATATGTCTGGAAACCCGAACGGGTGGTCGTCAAAATATTCTTTCTTTGTAACTTGGTATATAACGATATTTTTTATGAACGGCATTTTTTATGCGATTTCTAAGCTTATACACAGAATACCCGAATCAATGATTAACATTCCCAACAAAAAATATTGGTTTGAGACGGAGGAACGCAAGAAGGAATCTATCAAGAAAGTTGTTGCAATGTTACCCGGCACAGCGTTCTTGATAAATATTTACTTTAGCTTTATCTATGAAGATATACTTCGTAGTAATACAGGTAAAGGACTTAATCTCCCCATTTGGGCAATGTTTCTTTTTATTGCAGTAATAATGATCTTTACTTTTGGCTATATATATTTAAACTTCAGGAAACCAAAAACATAGTGATATGAATGACTTACAGACAATTTTGGATATTATAGGAAAACCCCTTAAACTTGAATTGAAAACTGGATGTCAGGATAGGGCTGTCATCGGCGGATTCAGGGATTACGTCATGAAATGGACGGAAAAAGCCTGTGAACATGCCAATCCAGAACAGAAAGACCTTCTAACGAATCTTGCTGAACTCTTCAAAGACTATCCTGATGTACAACCCAACACCAGACAAATCAGACTAAACGAGGCAACAAAGATAATTGAGCGATTATGTAACCAACAGGATTCAGAACCGATTGAACAGCCAATTCCCAAGCCAGAAAAGACTCAAAAGCCCAAAATACAAGTAGAACGGACAGATATTCATTATGATCCCGGTCGTGAAATGATGCTTTCTATGCCAGTTCAAAACGTGGCAGGAATAGGAACAAAACGTGCCGAAACGCTTGCAGAGGAAGTGAATGTAAGGAATATCGGTGATCTCCTCGAATATTATCCAAGAGACTATCTTGACCGCAGTCGTATAAAGCAAATATATCAGGTTGGTCGTACAGGTGAGTACGAGACTATACAGGGTGTTGTGGTTAATCATGTAGAGTTCACACCTAAACGAGTCGGCGCAAAGAAAATGTCAAAAACCGTCATCTACGACCAATCAGGGGTCGTTTCGCTCATTGCTTTTGGTAAAAGAACACAATATATGGCGAGTTCCCTCAAGGAGAATACAAAAGTTGTCGTCAGCGGAAAATTCAAGCGAGATTACAGTGAGATACAATCATCGGAATATACTTACGAGATACTTTCAGACGAGGATGCTGAACTTATCCATACCGGCAGGATCGTGCCTGTGTATCCATTGACCGCAAAGCTTGTTCAGCGTAGTCTGCGCCGATGGATCAAGCAGATTGTTGATGAATACGTGTCTTTTGTCCCGGAGATTCTTCCGTTGGGCATACGAGAGCGCTATTCGCTTATAGACAAGCCAATTGCTGTCAAGAACATACATTTTCCAGATTCACAAGAGCATCTTGATTCTGCACGAGAACGCCTTGCCTTTGATGAATTATTCCTTCTGGAGCTTGGACTTGGCTTGAAAAAGAAAAGCTGGGAAACTGGGGAACCCGGTATATCCTTCAAGCGTCAGTCTAAGCTTCTTGATAATTTCATCTCATCTTTACCATTCCAGTTGACGAATGCACAGAAAAGAGTTTTCATCGAGATCGAAGCGAATATGCAAAGCACAAAGCCAATGAACAGGCTGTTACAGGGAGACGTAGGCTCTGGAAAAACTGTCATCGCCGCTATGGGTATGCTTCTTGCTGTTGACAATTCGTATCAAGGCGCATTGATGGCGCCGACTGAAATACTTGCAGAACAGCATTATAACACATTAGACAGGCTTTTGACTCCAATGGGTATAAATATTGTTATGCTGCGCAGCGATATGCCAAGACGTGAAAAAGAAGATGCTCTTCATCAGGTACAGACAGGCGAGGCGAATATAGTCGTTGGAACACACGCATTGATTCAGGCAGGTGTTGATTTTGCCAATCTCGGTCTGGTGATAACTGACGAGCAACATAGGTTCGGTGTAATGCAACGTGCAGAATTGAAGAAGAAAGGAACGAATCCTGATGTATTGGTTATGACAGCAACGCCGATTCCAAGAACACTTGCCCTCACTGTTTATGGCGACCTTGACGTTTCTGTCATAGACGAGTTACCACCCGGTAGGCAGAAGATCGACACCAGATGGGTATCTGAAGGCAAACGGCAAGAGATATACAAATTCATTAACGACCAGATCGCTCAAGGCAGGCAGGCATACATAGTGTATCCATTAGTCGAAGAGTCAGAGAAGCTTGAGGATTTAAAAGCGGCAACAGAGATGGCAGAGCATTTTCAGCATGAGATATTCCCACACCTAAAAGTTGGATTGATACATGGTCGTATGCGTGCTGACGAAAAACAGGAAGTCATGGGTAGGATGAAGATCAACGAGATCAATATCCTCGTATCAACCACTGTCATCGAAGTAGGTATAGATATACCAAATGCCTCATTGATGCTCATTGAACACGCCGAACGATTCGGGCTTGCGCAGTTGCATCAGCTTCGTGGGCGTGTCGGGCGCAGTACACACAAATCATACTGCCTGCTAATCGCCAACCCAAAGTCAGAGGACGCAGTTCAGCGTATGAAGGCTATGGTAAAGACTAATGATGGCTTTGAGATTGCTGAAGAGGATTTAGCGATAAGAGGTCCCGGTGAGTTTTTTGGTACGAGGCAGTCAGGTATGCCCGATATGAAAGTTGCAAACATAGCCAGAGACATCAAGATCATCGAGATCGCAAGAAAAGAAGCCTTCGAAATAGCCGAAAAAGACCCTACTCTTTCAAAACCCGAACATCAGGCGATTAAGAAAGTCCTGCAAGAAAAATGGCGTGAGAATCTGGAGATGGTATCTATTGGGTAATTTATTCAATTCTTTGGATGTATACATGAAGAGGGTATTATGTTGACATATAAAGCTATGTATAAATATCTTGATAAAGGAGTTCATGCTGAAGTTTTAGATTTTCCGGGTGTTATCACTTGCGGAGAAAGCCTTGAAGAAGCACGCAGATTGCTGGCAAGTGCATTGGTAGATATGGCAGAAACTAACTTATTACATGGAGAATCGCTTCCCGTACCAGACCCAACCTGCACTGATCTTGATGCCGATCTAGAAGAACCGATACACCTATTATTGAAGGCAACTTCTCACGTTGCTTTAGTTCCTCAAGAAGTAAATACATGACACGACGTGACTTACTGAATCATTTGCGCCAATACGGATGTCGGTTTGTACGTGAAGGTGAGGAACATTCCATCTGGGAAAATACAGTAATTAATCACCGATCTTCAATACCGAGTCATCGAGAAATCCCAGAATACACCGCTGAGAAAATCTGTAAACAGCTTGGAATTCCACTACCAAAGTGAATTATCCACGACAAAAGCTCGTTGGTTTTACAATTCGAGGATCATAAGAAAAATGATTGATTACAACAAATCACAATTCAAAGACGTAAGCGTTACCAACAGAGCAATCCTGATAGGTCTTTTCCTCGTCGTTGTCAATGTCTACTGGATCGCTATAATGAGTGAATTATGGTATTCACTTTTCACACTTGTTAATCCATTCTCTAGCTCTATATTCACTCTTGCCATAGTTATGATTCTTAATCTACTATTTGGCAGATTGCTGAAAAAGACCATACTATCACAATCAGAGCTTCTCGTCATATACGTTATGGTAACGGTAGCCTCGACAATATCGGGAGCTACGATGATGACGAGTTTGATGGGAACTCTGGCACATCCATTCTGGTTCGCTTCCCCGGAGAATGAATGGCAACAGTTGTTCTGGCAATATATACCATCTTGGTTTACTGTATCAAACACAAAAGTGCTTGAAGGATACTATACAGGCGGAACAACGATTCACACAGTTGAAAATCTCAAAGCATGGGCAGTATCTTTCATTACTTGGTCGTGCTTCATCTTTGTAATATACTTCTCCCTGCTGTGTATAAGCACAATTCTGAGAAAGCAGTGGACAGAAAACGAAAAACTTAGTTATCCCATAACTCAGCTTCCAGTCACTATGGTGACGGATAGAAATTTCTTTCGCTCAAAGATGATGTGGATAGGATTTTCAATCGTCGCCTTTACAAGAATTATGAGTGGTTTTCACGACTTGTTTCCTGTGATACCTTCATTTCCTTATGGATACAGGCTTGATCAGTTCTTTACAGACAAACCATGGAACGCAATAGGCTACGCTTGGATGTCTTATAATTTTGCGATAGTAGGACTTACATATTTCATGCCGCTTGATCTTTCGTTTTCGTGCTGGTTTTTCTTTTGGCTGACACGTGGGGAGAGAGTTATTGGAAGTCTGATGGGATGGAACAATCTATATCTCAATGAAACTGCGTCTGGTGCATGGATGGGTGTTTGTCTGTTAGCTTTATGGGCAGGTAGAAGGTATTTGTTTACGTTTGTTAAGCACGTTCTTGGTCGTTCCCGAATGGATGAGTCACATGAGCCAATGAAATACCGATCTTCTGCAATATTTTTTGTTTTAAGTTTTATTGCGCTAGTATTGTTTTGTTATTTTTCTGGTATGTCAATGTGGGCGATATTTGCATACTACCTGATATTTTATCTTCTTGCTATCGCACTTGGCAGAGTCAGGGCAGAGTTAGGTCCTCCTTACCACGAATTAATAGACATCAATCCAAGAAAGATCATGGTTGACCTTTTTGGTCCCATGAGACTCAGGGGTAATAACCTTACAATTATAACGTTTCTTTATGGTTTCAACAGGTGCAGTAGAGCGCACACGATGCCCGCTGAATTGGAGTCCTTGAAGATCGGTGAAAAGGCTGGCATGCTGAATAATAGATTGATATTGGCAATGGCACTTGCTCTGGGGGTTGGCGCATTTGCTACGTTCTGGTCGTATTTACAGATTGCGTACAAATACGGCGTCTCATCTAAGCTACGAGGCTGGATAGCCTATTCTGGTTGGGAAAGCTTCAATCCTTTGCAAAATTATCTCCAATTTCCACATGGAACGAACGTTCCAGCAGTGATTGCTATGGGTGGGGGATTGGGGTTCGTAATGTTCCTTTACCTAATGAGGACAAGGTTTCTCTGGTGGCCGCTTCATGCTTCTGGATATGTTCTTTCGGGTGCATCATGGGGTGGCATGATATATTTCTGGTTCCCGGTTATGATAAGCTGGTTAGCAAAATTAATTATTCTGAAACATGGCGGGCGTGGAGTTCACAGGAAAGCGATACCTTTTTTTCTTGGGTTAGTGCTGGGTGATTATATACCTCGAAGTATATTCAGCATTGTCAGTCTTGCGCTTAATATGTACATGCCTTCGGCAGGTTCGGGGCATACGCTGTGATATTAGGTAGTTAAAGGTAGAAAGCCCAAAATTCAAGATTTTGGTCGTCTATTTATTGGCAATACAATATCCGTATCTATTAAAACCTGATCTTTCATTTCAAGCCAGTCCTATCAGGAAAGAAAGAATTTGCATCTAGTCGTGAACTTTCTATTAGTGAAATTTGCTCTTCCGAAAGACCTTCAAAGCTTTTCCTTGCCAATGCAAGTATTTCTTCCGCCTTTTTCCTTTGTTCTTTTTCTGGTTCAATAATTATGCGCACTTTTGTATTTTCTTTTATATTAAGCGGCTCCAAAGGTTTCAAAACCCCGTTTTTATAAATTGCATCTATAATTTGAGTCATAATTTTCACACCCTTTCGCTAATCTTGAGTTTTTTAATCTTACATTATCTATTATACTGTTGTATGCTCTAATCGTCAAGTTGTTTTATGCTATGGATATTATGTTGGGTCTCGTTCCGCAGACCGAACTGCGAATTTTTCACTATTTTTACTCCACTGGAGTGCTCCAAATGACACCACTCGGTCTTATTTTCATTTTCAATTCATAAATCCATCCACCGGGTTTCAATGCATCAGGGTCCTCTGCCCAAAAAGTGTATTGCATTTCCCATCGTGCAATCTTTTTTATCAACTCAATCTGCCTAAGTGAAGCCTGATTCGAGAGTTCCATCTCGGCTTCTTTTGCCACAGGATCAGAAATTTTACTGGCATTATCAATTCTTCCAAGTATTACGTCACCAAGATCAACAGCTTCATTTAGCCAGCTATTTAACTCTACTTTCAATTCAGCGCCTTTTTTGTGAGCTTCTTCTACAGACATTCCCCAGATTTGTCTTTCAGAATCTGCGTTCTTCTTTACTTCACTAATGCCCTTTACAGTAGCTTTTTCTTGACCATTTTTTTCTAGGGAATCCAGAAATGCAATAGCCTGAGTTTTTTGAGCATCTTCATTCTGGTTATCTTTCGTTTTTTTAATCTGCTCATCAGATATATTCTTTTTGCTGGAAACAGATTTTGCGGATGATACTACCGATGCCTTCTGTGCTGTCTGGTTGACCGTAGATTCTGGTATTGCCTGTGTGGGTTGATGATTATGCCATAATATAATACCAGTTCCACCTAATACCAAAACAACCCCTACCCCAATGGTTATAATCTTAATTTTTGCAGTGATCTTCATTGCTTCCACTCCTCCTACAAATATTTTCTTTGCCATATCCTGCCATGATAATGCCAATACACCCGACAGCAATTTTATCTTCCCTCTGACATGCTGTCTTGCCCTGAGCAGACGCATAGCAAGGGCGCTGTGAGATAATCCGTGCTTGGTTTCCAGATCGTCATAAGAAGCATCATCCAGATAGCGTTCCTTCAAAAGCTGGCTTTCTGATTTTGGTAACTCATCAATCGCTTTCATCACCTTTGCCAGCGTTTCCCGTAAGATCAGCACTTCATCTGCTAATGGCGTTTCGCAGATCATATCCTCATCAAGCTGAATATAGGTTTTTTCTTTGCGAAGCCAATCCTGACACTGATGTCTGGCGATCTGCTGTAACCAGATACGGAATTGCTCATGGTGCCTTAATGAACCCAAATCCAGATAAGCCTCTAAAAAGACTTCCTGTGCCAAATCCTTTGCGTCTTCTGGATTTTTCACCCAAGACAATATCAAGGCATAAATTTTGGCATAATACTTCATTATCAGGCGATGAAAAGCCTGTTCATCGCCTTCAAGTGTCTTTTGAACTAAAATTGCATCTTCTTGCATAGTGTTTACTCCATGGAGTGTCTATGTTATAATATAAGGCGTAAAACATGGAATTTTATAACAGACTTTTTTCATCTAAACTATACTACAAGCAATGTGTTCCTGTCAAATTCATAATAGAAAGCTATTGAAAAGCTGTTTTAACACTGATATAATTGTTTCATAGTAATGCAATTATGAGTATTAAATAATTAATCGGGTAATAAGCCAGATAACCTTCTCTGGATTCCCACTTTCCCCATTTTCATGGGGACGAGAATGACATTCTACGGGGTTTGTCATTCCCGTGAAAACGGGAATCCATTTTAATCTATTACGCTACTAATTATTTAACTTTCATAATCACCTTATTACAAACATAACATAACCTTAAAAATTAATTCGGTCAAGCACACTATCTACTAATAACTAAAACGGAGGATTAGGTATATGAGCTATGAACGAGGTATTACCGCCTTTAATCTTCAGATGCCTGATGAAATACCGCATACACAATACATCACGCATCCAAGATGGCTAGAATATGTCCAGAAAAAGCAGGGGAAGCCCAATGCTGGATGGACAGAGTTGCTAGATTTTGATTATATCTGGTCTGTTGATGGTCCAAGCTGGAATCGTGGACGCTGGACAGACATGGGACATGCTATTTTTCAGGCTGATGGTTCTGACTACAGATTGCCAAAACCTTCGCCATTTCAGAATCTTGAAGACATTTATAACCTCGATCCATTAGAAGAATACGGTCCCATTGACCTGAAAGAGCAGACTGCAAAATATAAAGCATGGTGTGATTCGGCACTCAAAGGTGATTACGTGACTTCTGGTGGTACTTATAATTCAGTTGTCAGCTTTGCCATAGCGGCGTTTGGATGGGAAAATTTACTGGTAGCAGTAGGTACTGATCCTGATCGCTTTGGTGAATTATTAAACCGTTGGACAGATTATTTAATGGTCTTTGTAGAAGCATGGGCAAAGACTGACATTGAAGTCTATCATACCCATGACGATATGGTCTGGACAGAAGGGAGCATCTTTAAGCCTGAATTCTACCGAAAATACGTTTTTCCAAACTTCAAGAAGATGTGGGATTGCGCCAAAGATGCAGGTAAAAAGATACTTTTCACGTCAGACGCCAACTATACCCAATATGTTGATGATTTAGTAAAAGCAGGCGCTGAAGGTTTTGTCTTTGAGCCTTTAACTGATCTTGAGGTGATCTGCAAAAAATACGGTCAAACTCACGTCATTATCGGTAATGCTGATTGTCGAATCCTTACCTTTGGCACAAAGGAAGCAGTATACAAAGAGGTTAAGCGTTGTATGGATATGGGTCGTAACTGCCCCGGATACTTTTTCGCTGTGGGGAATCATATACCACCCAATATACCTATTGAGAACGCCGAAGCCTGTATGGATGCCTATTGGGAAATGAGGAAGCGATAAAAACTAGAAAATAAACACGAAGACACTAAGAACACAAAGATCACAAAATAATAAAAAAGGAGAATAAAGTGGAAAAAAACAAAGAGCTATGGGTTACATATGAAGGTAAAGAAGGTTCCGGCAAGGGTAAACACGTTGTTCTTGTCAGCGGAGACGAAGAATATCGCTCTGAGGAAGCGCTAACGTTGCTAGGAAAACTGTTAGCAGTGCATCATGGGTTCAAATGCACTGTCCTTTTTGCCATTGATCCTGATTCTGGAATGATTGATCCTGTGAATCAGACAAATATCCCCGGATTAGAGAATCTTGAGACTGCGGACATGATGGTGATTTCTACTCGTTTCCGTGAGCTTCCTGATGATCAGATGAAATATATCATAGATTATACCAATGCAGGCAAGCCTGTAATGGGTTTAAGAACAGCCACACACGCCTTCAATTACACAAGAAACAAGGATAGCAAATATGCAAAATATGATTTCAACAATCCTGATTTCAAAGGCGGTTATGGTCGTCAAGTTTTTGGTGAAACGTGGGTCAATCATCATGGTCATCACGGCAAAGAAGCCACTCGTGGAATCATAAACGGTGAGATGATGAATCATCCAATACTGAAAGGTGTTAAAGACGTTTGGGGTCCCACAGACGTATACACAGTCACGAAATTGACCGGTAACCCGGAAGTGCTTCTCTACGGTCAAGTGCTTGTCGGTATGGTTCCAAGCGACCCACCTAATTTTGATAAACCAATTATGCCGGTGGTATGGATCAAGACTTACACAGGTGATCTAGGAAAAACATCCCGTGTGTTCTGTACAACTATGGGAGCATCTGTTGATCTGCAATGTGAAGACCTTCGCAGATTGCTTGTCAATGGCTGTTATTGGTGCATGGGTATGGAAGACCAGATTCCTGAAAAGAGCAAAGTTGATTACGTAGATGAATATAAACCACTTTACTTTGGCTTCGGAGCTCATAAGAAAGGTGTAAAGCCATCTGATCTGAAACTTAGATTGGGCTAATCGAAATACAGAATCACAGATACAACGGAGAAAGGGATTATGAAGTTTGAACTCAGGTTTCCAACAGAGATCATATTTGGAAAAGACAGCATCAAAAAGATCGGTTTGAAAGCGCATGAATACGGTGATAAAGCTTTTATCGTCACAGGGAAGTCTGCTATGCGCAAGTCAGGTGCAGTTAATAATATCATGGAAATCTTGAATTCTGCTGGATTTGATAAGATATGCCTTTACGATCAGGCAGAGCATGATCCGTCTGTGGAAACAGTTGATTATGGTGTGAAGTTAGCAAAGGAAGGCGATTACAACGTTATAATCGGTATTGGTGGCGGCAGCGCTATGGACGTAGCCAAAACCATCGCATCATTGATAAATAACGAAGGTTCTGCAGGAGACTATCAGTCAGGGAAAGAGATCACAAATCCGGGAGTACCATTCATCGCAGTTCCAACGACTGCCGGCACTGGTGCTGAGATAACGAATAATTCAGTCATTACTAACAGAGATAAAAAGATCAAGCAAAGTATCAGAAGCCCGCTTATGATCGCCAAAGTAGCCATCGTTGACCCAATGCTGACAGTTACCATGCCGCCTAACGTCACCGCCGCATCTGGTATGGATGCACTGACTCAGGCTATTGAGACTTACGTATCGCTTGCATCAAACCCATTTTCAGATACATTAGCTTTACGTTCAATATCGCTTATATCAAAGAATCTTGTAAAGGCTTTTGAAAAAGGAGATGACTTAGATGCAAGGGAGAACGTAGCTCTGGGAAGCCTGTTTGGTGCGATGGCATTCGCAAATTCAGCACTTGGCGCAGTTCATGGGTTGGCACATCCCATTGGGGCATTGTTTGGCGTTCCTCATGGGGTGATTTGCGGACTTTTGCTACCGTATGTTATGGAATACAATCTTTCAGTCAAAGCAAACAGATTTGCGGGAATTGCAGAGGTTATGGGCCAATCGGTATCAGGCGAATCGGATGAGGTAAACGCAAGCAAAGCGGTAAATGCTGTCAGAAATTTGCTTGTGAAACTTCAGTTACCGCAAAAACTCAGCGAACTTGGCATCAGTAAAGATGATCTATTCCTGATAGCTCGATCTGCAAAAGGGTCTAGCCTGAACAATAACCCTCGTCCTACAACACCAGAATCCTTACAGGAGATATTGTTCTCTGCTTTGTAATTGTTATTTGTAGGGCGAGGTATTTTTTGTTAGAAAAAAGTATATTGCAATTTGTTTTAATGAAAAAATGCTTCGTCCTGACCATCTGTTATCAAATATTTATAAGCGATAAGAGCCGCTTTAGAGCCTTCTCCAATGGCGATGCTGATCTGCTTGTCAGGAACGGTAGTCACATCGCCTGCGGCAAACACGCCCGGTATACTCGTCTGGCAGGAACAATCCACGACTATCTCTCCCAATAGATTTCATCACTCTGAGATATTCTTTCTTGTTCTTCTTCTGGTAGAATCAATTTAAGGTCAAGCATACTTGATCCCATATCTGGCACCTCGCCTTTCTTATAATATTGATACATTAAAGATAGCGAATAAATGGATCGGTCAGAGATAGTCAGGCAAGGTTACAAGAGGGATAGTAGGGGAGAACCTATATGTTCTCCCCTAATTATACATATCCATCAATTATTTATCTGCCAGCGATGAAGGCTTCAACCATGTCACGAGCTTCTGAATCTGAATACTGGATCGGTGGGGATTTCATAAAGTATGATGATGGTGCTATAAGCGCCCCACCTATTCCTCTATCAAGGGCTAATTTACAGCATCTCAGCGCATCTATGACTATGCCTGCGGAGTTTGGAGAATCCCAGACTTCCAGCTTGAGATCAAGACTCAACGGAACGTCACCGAAGGCTGTACCTCTCATGCTGATATAGCACCATTTTCTGTCAGTCAGCCATGGCACGTAGTCACTGGGTCCAATGTGTACGTGATCTGCGCCCATGTCATAGTCTAATTGAGATACAACAGCGTCAGTCTTGGATATTCTCTTTGAAATAAGCCTTTCTTCCTGAAGCATGTTTTTGAAGTCCATGTTTCCACCGACGTTCAGTTGAGCGGTATCAATCAGCTTGACGCTTCTATCTCTGAATAACCTCGTAAGGACACGGTGTACTATAGTAGCGCCGACTTGTGACTTTATATCATCTCCAACAATTGGCACACCCGCCTTCTCGAACTTTTCCTGCCATGCTTTCGTTTTGGCAATAAATACTGGTATACAGTTGACCATACCGCACTTAGCCTCTAATGCTTGTTCAGCATACCACATAACAGCCTCTTCGCTTCCTACTGGCAAGTAGTTGATCAGGACGTCAACCTTTCGTTCCTTGAGTATTTCTGCAACATTAACTGGTTTTTGATCGGATTCATGAATAGCCTCACGATAATATTTTCCGAGACCATCCTTTGTAGGTCCTCTCTGAACCTCAACGTCCAATTTTGGAATTTTCGCAAATTGAATCGTATTATTTGGAGGGGCAAGAAGCGCCTCTGAAAGGTCTCTTCCCACTTTATTGCTATCCACATCAAAGGCGGCTACAAACTCGATATCCCTTATGTGGTATCCTCCAAGATTTACGTGCATTAACCCTGATACAAATTCATCTTCTTTAGCATTCTTATAATACTGAGATCCCTGCACCAGAGCAGAAGCACAGTTTCCAACACCTGCTATTGCAACTCTAACTTTTCCCATTATATCTAATCCTTCCTACAGAATTACATTACCAAAATATAGAAGCTAATCTTAGATAATACTTAAAAACCATAAAACTAAAACCTTGAAATAGTATATAACAGGCTTATTCGCTTGTCAAGAAAATACGGTTCTTTGGTATTCAGTGTGGAAATGAACCTTACATCCATCTCAAATCCCCCCTACCCCCTTTGCTAAAGGGGGAGTTAGAGCCATTCCCCTTTCTTCAAGTATGAAGGATGAAGGATGAGGGATGACGGATGAAGTACTTTCTTTCATCCTTCCGCCTTCCCCCCTTTTTCAAAGGGGGCATTGTAAATCCTTTACCTATATGGTTTTACAAACCTATGGGTAAAGATTAATTTTGAAAGGGGGATTTTGAAACTTTCTCATTAATATAAAAGACTAATTTGGTTAAACACTATTACAAGCTTTAAACCTTTCTTTGTATTGACACCTTTGCCTTCAGGACTTTACCACTGGGAAGAATTAATCCCCGTGATACAACCTTTGATATTTTTTGCTCACGATCCGTTACAAGTGATGGATCGTTGCTTATCACCAATTCGTGCAGGTCAGGATTATATATCTGACCGGGTTTTACGTCCAAATCCTTAATATTAGTCATTGCCAGCAGTCGTTTCAGGTCTTCCTCTATGGACGGATCAGCGTTTTTATTACTTTCTCTGTCCACTGCATCTACTACCGTAGCTATAACGTCACGTCCAATAGCCTCAAGAATCTGTCTGGAAGCCTGTTCAGACACGTTACGAGATTCTGCGAGAGCAGTTAATCTATTTATCGCTGGTGTAAACTTTTCTGACCATTTCACCTGTTTGAATTCATCAATGCTCATCGGATCAGGAAAGTCCATTGCTGAATTATCAACTCTCGTTCCGCCGTCTCGGTTCCCCGAGTGGATGGACGGAAGAACAACACCAAGCATATCACGAACTATATCAGACAACCTTTTTTGGGAAGCATCAACCCATTTTCCACCAGATTTTGCCCCTATGGATTCTATAATAGCTTGAATTTTATATACTGGCAATTCCAACTGCATCGTTGCAGTTCGCTCTGCCAATAGTTGCTGAACTTCGCGCATAGCACTCAGAGTTGCATCAATGTAGTACTTATCTCTTTCAATGAGATCGCCTTTGCTTTGCTTAACTGATGACTCATCTCTGGACTTCATCTGACGTTCCATTTCAGACATACTGCGCGCAATAGTATTTCTATCCTGCTGAATCTTTTGGATTTTGCTCATTGTATAAAAGCTAAATGCCAGTAATCCGATGATAAATATCAATCCCAACAGAACAATAAACAGATAATGCGATTTTTCTTTGGGTATTGGTATCTTTGATGTAAATTGAAGCATTGAAACTGCATAAGGTTCCTTGAATTGTGGATCAAGGATCACCGATACACTACCTTCTTTAGCTTTGTTGATTAGCTCAATACCAGTAGCATTAACCATTCCATAGCCAAAGCTTCCGAGATGCTTGATTAAATCTTCATTTGGCGGCATTGTAAGCATCTTATTTACGTCATAAACTATTAGCTCGAAAGGTAAGTCAGTGATATTAACAACTGCATTATATCCAGACTTGATCTGATCTCTAAGGTAAACAATGAACAGGTAAAATGTGATAAAATCTTTGTCCTTCGTAAACGGCAGTAATTTACTTTCTGCTTCGGGTATTGGTGCTGTCCACTTCATTGTTGCTATGTTCCGAAAAATATCGTATTTCCAATTATCCCAACCGTCAATAGGTGATACTGGACGATAAATTTTTCTGGTTACGTTGCCATTTTTTAATGTATCCTCTTTGAGTGCAAGCTGAACCCATTCACCTTTTGATGATTGCACCTTCAAAAGTACGTCTGTTCCTTTTTCTGTATTATATAAGTACAGGTTTACACAGTATCCACTTTTAGGATTAAAAAATATTATAACCAATATAGATATAACCAATAATAATTTCGTTTTCAACTATGTAATCCTTTCGTTTAGATCAGCCAAGCCAACCGGGAACGTTGAATTGTTTAACGATTGTTTCTGGTCTATGAACCGAGAATTTTCCACTGTGCATCGAGTCTAACTCAACAGAGACAACGATCTCTCCGTTTTTTTTCGGAAACCAGTTTTCCATGAGAGTTATTGTTCCAAGATTTACTGATCCCGCAATTTTATCTGAAAATCCGCAATAAAGGTTAATATTTACGTCGTGAGTTATATTATCTATGGTAAAAGCCTTGCTTCTGGCAAAGGGCATGACTGGATTGCTCATCAGCAAATCCTTTGGGATGATCTCATAAAAGCTTTCGCTGTCAATCTGAATGCCAAATCCTGTGGATCCTTCGATTGAATATATCCTTCCAGACTTGAATCTCCCCGAACCGATGAGCATTGCTCCAGCAACCATGACACGACATTTATCTTGCGATTCCATAACGTCAACCACTTTTCCGACAGGATTGACAGAATCAGGCTTTCCAAAGACAACAGTTTTCAGACCCGGAGCAGAGATTTTTGGAAAAACCTGATCATTATCTGATTCTGAGTCAACGTAATAATCTCTGACAACAAATCTGCGATTATTATTCGCTTCCCGATAGTCCACCAAAAAAGCTCTCGCAGGCGATGAAGTCGCATTAATAAAGCAAAACGGTTCACCTGACGGATTAGGTCTTAGATTAAAGCTTCGCTCAGGATTCTCAAAAAAATACACTATTGCCGATACACACTCGTTTATAATATTCAAGAGCTTGAGTCCGGATCCGCTTTGCTGAAAGCTTACCTCGATAGCATCAAGTATCCCTGATGAATAACCATAAGGGACAATAACACAGGTTCTAGGGTCTTCTATGTCGCCATTTTTTCTGGCTGTCTGAGTGATCTGACGAAGAAGCTGAGATATAACCTCGACCTGAACATCATGGTCATATATCTTTGGTATATTATCTCTAAGATCATGAAGTACCGCTGTCTGTTCGTCGGTAGTTGTGCCTTCATCACCGATAGAAATAGTTAGACTATCATCACTTTCTCTGAACGTAGCTGTCCATAGAAATGACCACAGTTGAATTTCATCACGCTGATGAGTGGCAACTATAACGTTATTTGTCGTAAGATCAATGGCAAACATATCATCAATTATTGTTAAGATGAATAGTAAACAGCAATCACTATTTATAATATTATCATATTTTCGTAGTGGTGTAAACATTTTAGCTTTCGTTATCTGGGAATAAATAACCAAAATCCTTGTTTTTTTTGCAGGTATCGTATAAAATGGATTGAAGATTACAGATTGTAGATACAAGATAGTGATGAATAATGATGATTACAAAAGAAATTAAAAAGATTCTGCTAATAAGATTTGGCTCATTGGGAGATGTAGTACTTACATTGCCTGTCATTGATGCTGCGAGAAAATCCTTTCCCGAAGCATACATTGCCATGCTCGTAGGTGATAAATCCGCAGACGTGGTATCTGCTGATCCACGCCTTGATGAAGTTATAGTGTTTCGTCGTAACTTAAAGGGAAAGGAAGGATTGGTGGAAACTCGCCGTGTTACCGATCTGCTCAAAGAACGGAATTTTGACGTCAGTATAGACATGCAGAGAAAGTTCCGATCCAGCTTTATGGCGTATCAAGGGAAAATCAAGACTCGTATTGGCTATCATCAGCCCGGTGCTTTTTTGTGCAATATTAGGATACCTGATAAAGTAAATAAACACGCTGTTGATCGAAATCTTGATCTCGTAAAGCCTCTGAATATAGAAAGTGCAGACAGAGAACCGAAAATGTTTATTTCTGACGAAGATCGAGATTTTGCTTTTAGAATATTCGAATCACAGGGATTAAAGTCAGGAGATTCTGTGCTTGGTATATTCCCGGGTGCAGGATGGCGACCAAGATGCTGGCTTCCCGAAAGATTCGCCGTTGTGGCTGATCTGGCAATACAGCATGGTAGTAAAGTTGTGATCTTTGGCGGACCTGACGAAGGTGACATTGTTGATAACGTGGCGCAGAACATGAAAAATAAACCTGTTCTGATGAAGGAAAAAGTCACGCTTCGCCAATTAGCAGGTATGATCGAAAGATGCGATGTTTTACTCAGCAACGACACGGGTCCGATGCACGTATCCGTAGCTGTTGGAACGACAACAGTTGCGCTATTTGGTCCCGGTAATCACATCAAATTCCAGCCGATAGGTGAAAAACATGCGATAGTCAGGAAGAATGTCTCTTGTAGTCCTTGCAAGCAGTTCACAGATAAGTGCAAGGACAATATTTGCATGAAGTTGATCACTGTTAATGAGGTTTGGGAAGCGGTAAACAAACATCTATGAAAATGAAAAACGTATTGATCATGCACACAGGCGGATGGATCGGCGATATGATCCTGCTGACGCCTGCATTGCGAGGCTTGAAAACGAATTTTCCTGATTGCAAAACGTCTATGCTTGTGCTTCCTCTGGTTCGTGAGCTTATGGAACGAAATCCGTACCTTGATGAAATAATAGTCTATGATAAACGAAATACTCAGAAAGGTATTCGACAGATGAGGGAGATGGCAAGTCATCTAAGATCAAAAGACTTTGACACAGCAATAATACTGCATCCGAATTCTGTTAAAAGCGCAATTCTTGCTTATATGGCTGGAATCCCTGAACGTATCGGGTTAAAATTAACTGGTAACGGATTTTTTTTGACAACGAAAGTTAAACAGCGAAAGAACATTCACGAAGTCAAACGATACCTTGATATAATTGCACCTATCGCAGGCACAAATCTGGATGATAAACTTGAATTCTGGGGTATTGAACAAAGCGATAAGGATTTTGTAAATGATATTTTAAAATCCCCCCTTTCCCCTTTTTCAAAGGGGGTAGTCAAGTTTCCCCCTTTTGAAAGGGGGATAATGGGGGATTTAAAGGCTTGCAATTTTATTGTTGGTCTGAACGTATCTACTACTTGGAAGACAAAGCAATGGCGTATGGAAAAATTTACTCGTTTAGTTGAGCTTTTGTATAACGAAATGGGTGCGATGTCTGTGCTTACAGGTGGAAAGTTCGATATTGAGCTTGGCGAAAAAATTATAAAGCTTGCTCAAGGTTCAGACAAATATATAGTAAACCTTACAGGTCACACAACCCTATGGCAATTGGGTGCAATCATAAAGCATTGCCATCTTTACATCACCTGTGACAGCGGACCCATGCACATATCATCGGCTTTGAATACACCGACTATCGCCCTTTTTGGTCCAACTGACCCTGTCCGACATAGACCTTATGGTGAAGGACATAAGGTGATAAAAAAAGATATGAAATGTTCCCCTTGTTATGAGCGTGAGTGTAAAAATCGTGATTTTGCTTGTATGGAAGCAATTCAGGTTGAGGATGTTATGGAATCCATCCGTTTCATGCTTTCTACTCATTAGTGGAGATCGTCAAATTGCAATAATTAATTTAGTTAAGCCTACATTAAACACTTGTTGAAATCCTATTGATAGAGATTTGCTTTTTAATATTATTTAAATTTTGCGTTTTAAAGCCAAAGTTGGCTTTTGGTATTTAACTACTTGGTGATTTTCGTTAGTTTAAGTAATGATATGATATTTCCCTTTTCTACTTGATTTATGCTTACTGTATGATATAATTGTCATACAACAGGTTTTATAATATATGTTATTTGTATGGAACGTTTTATTCGTGAAATGCGCAGCGATGAATCATGGCGTTTAGATCAAGAAAAGGGAAAATAACTATATAATAGGTGAAAAACTCATATTATTGTCGTATTAAGAAACAGGAATATTGTGTCAACTACCCCCGCATAAATGTGGAAGCTTGTAGCTTCACCTCAGTTCCGACATTAACCACAGGGATTAAGCGGCTTTGGTTTCTCTCGTTCCGCCGAGTAACGGGAGAACAGAATCACATGCCACGTTTGGCGTATTGACTGACGCCCTGTGGTAGTTCAACCACAGCGATTGTGTTCTTTAGTTGAGCGTTGAATTTTTTACGCATACAACGTTTTCTGTATACAACCTATAATTCAGTTTTCAAAGAACAATTAGCGTAAGCTGGATCTCGGTGTTATTAAACTGTTATCTTCTTTACAGAAGTGCCTTACACCTGTTGTTAATTATAACATTTATTAGACAAAAAATCAACGTTAAAAAGGAGAAGGCAATTCCTCTCCCGAATAAATGCGGGAGTATCCTTGCTGAAATTATTATGATTAACACAAACTTACCGCTTCCAGTCTGGATATGGCATCCAGATCGAGATAAAAGACTTAAAACTAAATTGAGTCGTGAATTTAAGTTGAGCAAAAGCACTAACAACCTTGTATTCGGAATTGCCCTGACAGGTAGTGCAAAGGTTCTGGTTGATGGTATCGAGATTCTTGATCTACCCGAAAACGCAGATAACGTGACTAGATACCGTTATGGAAAATGTATGCCTTTAAAAGCAGGCAATCACAAGATCGAAATTGAGATCGAGTGTCAAAAGACTGTCCCTAAGCATGGCGCAACATCCTTTGCTTATGAGAGAACAGTTGGATGTATGGCATGGCTTGAGAGCGATGGGTTTCGTCTTGTGACAGATACTGCGTGGTCTGCGGATGATAAATCCGCCATTGAGATATGTAAGCTGGGTCAAGAGCCTTATGGTGATCTTGACGATGCGCCAGAGGATTTTGTCCGCTCAGGTTTCGGTGATCTTTACGCTGAACCCATAATTCCTGATTTACTTGAAACTGACGGTGTATTCTTCAGCCAGAAGGATGAAACCATCAGAATATCAGGTGTGATAACCAGTAACGTCAGTTTTGAGCAACTGAAACATCCTGATCTCATATCAATATATCATTTGAGAAAGCAGGAGGACTGGAAGGCACTTCATACCATCCAGAATAATACAAACACGTACAGTATTCCAAACGTGCTTTTAGATTTGAGGCAAGAAAGCAATGCCAGACTGAAAGTAAAAAATCTCGGTAATGAACCTGTGCAGATTCTCTGGAATGGCGCTGAATCTATTTTTGAGCTTGAAAATTACACTGGATGTATGACTGAACTTCTTGAAGTTGCGCCGGGTGATAAAAATTTTTCTGTTCCCAATGGTATGAGATACATTAAAGCCTTTGTAATGGGCAAATACGGCGAACAGTTCTCTGTCGAGATAACTTGTGAATCCATAATGGCGAAAATAGAGCAAGTTGGCTCATTCTGGTGTGATGATGAGCAACTCAATAAGATATATAACGTTTCTGTTCACACTAACCAATTATGCAATCAGTTAGCCTTGTGGGATGGCGTTAAACGTGACAGATTGCCATGGGTTTACGATCTTTATCTCGCCGCTCGTGGCGCATATCCGCTTTGGAACGACTTTTCCATCGTGAAACGCTCATTGGTAGAGCTTGGAGAAACTCCAGAAGGAGAATGGATGAATAGCCTGCCTAGCTATACGCTATGGTGGTTTGTTACTGTGTGGGAATACATAATGCACCGAAGTGATGTAGAGTTTGTCGAGGAAATTATTCCATTGGTACAGAAACACGCTAGTTGGGTCGAGAAAAACGTTGATGAAAACGGATTCCTTAAAGTAGGCGGGAGTTTCATAGACTGGGTTCCAATGACGACAGAGGAATCGCTTTTGTCTTTGCAGGCAGTATACCTACTTGCTAGACAAGCCCTTGTAAATATTTCCAGAGTAATGCCTGATTCAGGTCTAGCCTTCAACTGGAAGATACCAGAGATTCCAGAAGAGAAATTCTTGACTTCACCGGCAACTATTACGAAAGTTTTAGGTATATTGTCAGGCTACGTCAGCACAGAAAAAGCCCTTGAGTTTTTGAATAACTACAACCTTTCTGATCCAATATCGCCATGTTCAGCCTATTTACTCTCATGTATTTATGCTGATTATAATATGCCAGAGAAAGGATTATCGATCATTCGCTTTCTATGGGGTGGAATGTTGGATCAGGGTGCGACTTCCTTCTGGGAGGCTGTCAAATGCGAGTATCCAGAGGATTTCCACAAACACCTGACTACTTTTACTGCCTACGATGAATACCGTATGAGTCTTTGCCACGCATGGAGCAGTACGCCTGTTGAGTGGTTCACACGTATAATTCTTGGTGTGAATCCTGTTGAACCCGGTTACAGAAAAACTGAGATCGCTATATGGGCGCCAGAAGAAATTAACAAATGCGAGGGAACCGTACCTACACCTTTTGGTACAATCTACGTCTCATGGGTAAGGAAAAGCAAAGATGAGATAATCGTCAAGACTGAAGTTCCGGATGGAATAGAAATTGTATAGTTTGTATAGTTAAGAGAGGATGGCAAAATGATGAAATGGAACGGAAAGATATGTTGGTTTTGTCTGATTGTTTTGATAGTTACTTTTTACACTGGATGTAAGCCGATTGAGATTGGTGTACCTCTGGATACTACTGGTACGGATTCATCAAACGCTACGAAGAAATCGGGTGAATTGTCTGGTGATGAGATATGGTCAAAAGCGATCCTTGTAGAAAGTGACGTCATAATACCAAAAGGTGTATCATTAACCATTGATAAAGGTACAAAGATCAAATTTTCAAAAAACAGCGGACTTATCGTCAACGGAACGTTGTATGCAGAAGGACAACCAAACCAATCTATAACTCTGACCTCAAATGAAGCTAATCCAAAGCCCGGAGACTGGGGTGGAGTGATATTCAGTGAATATAGCCAAAATTCCAAAATTGAATATTGCGTCTTTCAGTTCCACACACAGATTATCTGTCGTTCGGATTCTTTAAGGCTAAATAAATCTATAATCGCAGAAGGCAGCGTAGCAGGTATAGTTTTTGAACTCAACTCACCAACCATAGAGGATAATATGATAACCCAGAATGCCACAGGTATCATCTGCGATAAATCTGCATCACCAAACATCACACACAATGCCATTATGTCCAACCTTGCTGATGGTATTAATTGCAAAGGCTCTTCGTTTGCAGTAATATCCTATAATGTTATTAGTAATAATAAGAAGAATGGTATTTACTGCTATGCAGGAGCTTCTCCAGAAATAAGTTTTAATAACTTCACAAATAACGGTGGTTGGGCTATAACCGGCGGGGGAAAGCTATCAAATAACTTCATCAGAGGTAACAGGGAACAAGGTATGGATGCGGTTGATACCAGAGATTCGCTTTCTGGTAGTCAATATCAGGGAGTAGAAAATGTTGAATCTCCTCGTTCTTCACCTGTTATGGAATCAGGTGTACGGAAAGAGGAACGGTGGTAATGAAAAAGGCGAATGGTCACACATTCGCCTTCAATTTTTATATAATTATTTTATTTATCTCAAGGTGCATACTTGAGAACCAGTCCCCATTGTGCTACGGCAAAAATGGCACCGGGTTTTGGGAATGCAACGTCGTAGAACGTGGTTTTTTCTACACCTTTCATTCTTCCAGTACGTGAAACCTTCCACGTATTTCCACCATCTATTGTGTGCATGATGGTTCCATAATCACCTACGACATAGCCATCTTGGTCGGAAACAAAATCAACACCATAGAACCATTCTTCTGTCAATCCGCTTTTTTGGACAGTCCATGTCTTTCCACCGTCAGTTGTTGCGGTAATTACAGCCCCTTCACCAACAGCCCAACCAACGTTTTCATTTACGAATTTCAATGCACTCATGTTGCTGTCAGTACCGCTTTTCTGATCTACCCATGTCTTTCCACCATCAGTGGTCATCTTTATGGAACCGTTTTCACCAGTTATCCAGCCTTTTTGAGGAGTAACGAACTGAACATCCCAGAGACCCGGGTCTCCTTCTCCGATAGCGGCGGAGGCTGATCCACCTTTAAGAATCGTCCATTTAGAACCACCATTATTAGTTACAAGGATTGTCCCATTTCCTCCGACAGCCCAGCCATTTTGGGCATTTAAGAAGAATATTCCATATAAGGCAACGGATGTTCCACTACTTTGGCGACCCCAGGTTTTTCCTCCATCTTTAGTACTAATAATAACCCCGGCGCCTCTTAACAGATCACCACATGCCCAACCGTTCTTTTCATCAACAAAAACTACATCATATAGATCGGTATGCAGATCAGCTAGATCGGTAGGCAGATCAGCTTTAATTTCATCAACAACCATTTTTTCCCATTTGGCTCCGCCATCATTGGTATAAATTACAATACCACCATCACCAACAGCCCAGCCTTTATTTTCATCAATAAAACTCACACCTCTGATATAGCCATCAAGATCGCCATCACGAGACTTATCCCATTTAGCAAAAACTGCGAAAACAGAACCCAGCATCAAGGTAATAACAAGCATAAATAATGCCAATTTCTTTAACATGATTTTTCCTCCGTTCTAAAGACCACAAACCCGCACCTTCTAATATCAATTATATCATTAGATTAACAACGTGTCAATCATGAACACAAATGTTTCATTTATAATAGATTTTGATTATAATGACGTATTATTTAATCAAAAAGATTACTCAAAATCAAGTTATTTCAAATCTCGGTATTGACCGGATACTAAAAAACCATTAAAATTCTATAAGTAACTATAAAAAACATTTTGCAGAGAGTATTTATTCCAGATATTGGATACAAGGAGGAAACAATAATGGATCACAAAGTTTTGGCATTTTATTATACATGGTACGGCGTACCGCAAGTCTGTGGAAACTGGTATCACTGGGACGAAGGCGGACATTCTCCCAATGATGTAAATGAAGATGGTTATCCTGATCTCGGTACAACAAATCACCCTAGCTATGGTCCTTATGATTCCAACGATCCGCATACGATCCGTCGTCACTTAAAATGGAGTGAAGAAGCTGGTATTGATGCCCTAATCGCTACATGGTGGGGACAGGGAATATACCATGATAAGGTATTGAAGATCGTGCTGAATGAAGCAGTTAATAGCTCTATAAAAGTCACAGTTTATTATGAGGTTGTACCGCAAAGCGGTGTCAGTGGTGCAGTAGATGATTTCAAGTATATTCTGAAAAATTATGGGAAACATTCTGGCTTTTTCTGTGTAGATGGCAAACCTGTTATATTTGTGTATGGTCGTGCTATAGGTCAACTAAATCTCGAACAATGGACAGAGGTGCTTAAACAAGTTAGAGCAGAATATGACGCCCTTTTCATTGCCGATACAGGATCAATGGAATTAATCAGCCTTTTTGATGGTGGACATACATATAATCCCGTTGGTCTGGTTGTTCAGCAGGCGGATATGGATGCTCACTATCGTGGACTTGTGGGAACGTGCCGTTCAGCGAACAAGATAGCCTGCACCACTGTGATCCCCGGTTATGACGACTCTAATATAGGAAGGAAGCAAATTCACGTTGCAAATCGTCGCGGCGGAGAGTTATACAAATCCCTATGGGCAAAGGCAGAAAATAGCAAGCCCGACTGGATACTCATTACCTCTTTTAACGAGTGGCACGAGGGATCAGAGATCGAGCCGAGTATTGAGGATGGAAAATTATATTTGCAATTGACACGAAAGTTGGCTTGTGGTTTTAAGCAGACATGCAAGAAGAACTAGAAAATGAATCCTAAATAATTGCTTGATACGCCAGAGATAGTAAAATTGTCATTCCTGCACAGTCAGGAATGACAAATGAGTAAAGCACTACTTCTTTGGTTGAGAGAATACCAAACTTCCGTAAACCCTATCCTCTCTGGCTCTCATTACCATAGTTGCACTAGGATTATTAGGTAGATATGGATTAGTAGCAGTAGTCGGCTCCACATTGGAAAGGATTATACCTCCACTAGCTCCCGACATATCCAAAAGACGCACTATTGAATATGTATTTTGACCAAGTTTCGCAACAACGTCATTGGTTATGAATGTTTTGCTCAACTTGCCTCTGGAATCAGATATAATCGGGTAATAATCAGCGTCACAATGATAGGATGGGTAAAGGGTTTTGATCCGTTATTTGAAACTTACTATTTATTAGTCATTGCTTATGGTAGAAGCCAAATCAATATAAGCGAAAACCCTTTACCCATCCTACAAAAAAACCATTTTTTAACGATTACGATAAGGAGAAAATAATGGCTCAAATGACATCAAGAGAGCGATATTTACGTTCACTCAATCATCAAGAAGCAGATCGGATACCTATGACTGACAGCCCTTGGGGTGAGACAATAGCACGCTGGAAAAGGGAAGGTATGCCCGAAAATCTTGATATTACCGAATATTTTGGATGGGATAGGCAGGCTCATTATGGTGGGGATTGGACACTCAGGCTACCCGGTGAAATCATTGAGGAAACTGATGAATACATAATCAGCAAAAGCGGCAATGGGGCGATTACCAAAAACTTCAAAGGTGGAGCTATTAATCATCATTCCACTACTCAATGGCTGGAATTCACCATCAATGAGCCAAAGATATGGAATGAGCATAAGCATCGCCTGACTCCAACCAGAGATCGCATCAATTGGGACAGCATTAAAAGCACTCAGGAAATGCAAGATAAAGGCATCCTTACCGTAGTTATGCAACCCATAGGATTTGATCCCATGAGTCAAGTCGTCGGTCAACTTCAGCTTTTGATGGCGATAGCAGATCAACCGGAATGGGTGCATGATATTTTTGACGTGACCACTAACCTTGCTATTGGTCTGATAAAAATGATGATCGAGGATGGCGCAAAGTTTGACGTTGGAATGACAACAGATGATCTTGGTTACGTTGCTGGACCATTCTTCTCTCCAAAACATTTCAGAGAAATACTCAAACCCTATCACAAGCGATATTGCGACTTTTGCCACGAAAACGGCATGAAAACTATCCTTCATAGCTGCGGTAACATCAAACAGCTTATACCCGACCTGATAGAAGCGGGTTGGGATTGTCTGAACCCTGTTGAAGTGAAAGCCGGTATGGACTTGAGGGAATTAAAGCCTCTTTATGGTGATAAGTTGGCGTTCTATGGCGGGATAGACGTAAGATTAATGTCTGCCGAAGATGACAGCGTGATAGAGGAAGAAGTCCGTACCAAGATCGAGTGCGCAAAACAAGGCGGAGGTTATATCTATCACTCTGACCATTCCGTGCCTGAAGACGTAAGCTGGGATAATTATCAGCGACTGATGAAGCTTGTTCATAGATACGGGGTTTATAATGGAGGAGTAAATTAATGTCTAAAGAAGTATCCTTTCATACCAGAAAGGTCACGATATATTCTACTGATACCGAAACGACTACTTGTGAAAAAATTCGTCTGATTAGCGATAATCACATTGTTATTATAAGAAACAAAACTTCTGCCGAAAAATCCATTGCAGAGATCGCTATATACGACTCACGTTCCGCCGTGCAACGGAAGAACAGACTTGATCTGAACTTAAAAACCAGCGCTAATTGGGATGGCGATGCGATGGACGTGACTATCAGTGATAACAAAATTATCGTCTCCGGTGAAGTGGATAGCAAACCAGCGATCAGGATATACGAATACAATGATGATAGTTTGAAATTACTGTCACAGACGTGTTGGGAATCTACATCTGGTTTGTACAGCACCGCAAAATCGCTTCACGTTGCAGACGTTGATGGTGACGGACAGTTGGAGATCGTTGTCCTTTGCATAGTCGAGGGTCGTGAATCAAATTCTGGTTATGCTCAACTGAGAATATATGATGCAGACATGCAGTTGAAAATGGTCAAGAGATGGAATCCCATGTATGGGACAGTTACTAAATGGGGTCACTGCCTGTCAGTTGCGGATTTAGATGGCGATGGCAAAGACGAATTGATAGTTCTCGTCAATTTTAATCATCAGGGAAAGAAAAAGTCCGACCTGCGTGTTTTCAATCATAACTTGATAATGAAACAGTCCTCAGACATATTCTCTGGTGAAAGCACGTTTGCTACCTGCATGTCTACTGGTGATGTAGATGGTGATGGTATGCCTGAGATCGTCATCGGTGGAGGGACATTCACAGGAAAATGGCGTGGTGCAACGAATCAAATAACAATCCTTGATCATGACCTGAAACCAAAGAGTAAAATTGCTTATAGAACCTTCAGGCACTCGTGGTTATGGGATTTGCAGATTGCTGACGTTAATCAGGACGGACAGAGGGAAATCATAACTTACGGTGGAACGTCAATGACCGGAAAGAATCAGGAAGAAGCTAATATTATCGGTGAAATCTGTATTCGAGACGGAAAAACACTTGAGCCGAAGGATATGTTTCTCTGGCAGAGCAACCCCGGTATTGATACACGTCCTTCTCGTGGGATATTCGTTAATAACAAATTTATCGTAGCGACCTCAAAATGGTCAAACAGGCAGAACACGAAAGAACTTGAGATAAGGTCTTTTGATTACGTACCTACTGTCGGCGCAGTTGATGAGCAATTAAGGTTCATAAAAGCCTGTAATGATAAGGATGCTGAAACCCTTACAGATTACACATCTCCTAATGATAAGATTTTCACTCCGCTTGCATTAGAAGGGCTTGCACTATGCCACAATGATCAGAGTATCGAAGTGATGGGCGTCATACTTCAAACAACTCACGTTCCGCCGTGCAACGGAAGAACAGAGGATCAGCTTTTATTTCTGAGAGCAGTTCAGTTGTTAAGAAATGAAGGTACATCGGCTGTTTCACAATTACGCAAAGTCGGATTCTCTATACAAAATGACTGGATAATACTTAGCCCTTTCGATAACGTAGATAACAAAGGCTTTAATACTTCATATCCACCAGAGATAAATCTTGATTTTGATGCGTTCTATGCTGGCAAAGAAAGGATAATCCGATGGGGCAAAGTCGGTGAAGACTTATGGGATGACAGACGACAGGATATATATACCGATCTTGCTTATACTCATTTCGACAGTTTCGAGCGTACTGGTATTGAATACAGCTGGAACTATCGCAGCACAAAGTCAATTGCTTATCTGCTAACTTATGTTTATTGTCCAAAAGACATGACAGCACAAATCAAACTCGGAAGCGCCGATGGTATAAAGGTCTGGATTAATGGCAAGTTAGAATTCTGTAATGATATTGTCAGACATCCCGGGTTTGATCAGGATTCTTTTAACGCTCATCTGTCTAATGGCAAAAACATCATTATGCTGAAGGTGTCCAGTAATAATAAAGATACGTGGGGAGACTGGGGATTTTATTTCAGGATCACTGATTCGGAAAACAAGGGAATATCAGGTCTCTGTTCTTCCGTTACTCGGTGGAACGAGATCTGTTCTTCCGTTGCACGGCGGAACGTGATTAGTTATGAACAACCAGAGGTAACACACATCCATAATCAGATGTTTACTCACAAACAGTTAGTTGAGTTACTAAAATCTGATGATGAGCGTTTGAGATACCTTGCAGGTGTGCAATTAATTCCAACTGGTGACAAACGTGGCAATGAAACTCTGGTGGAACTCTTGAAATCAAAGGACAAAACTATTCAAGCGAACTCAGCACTTACACTGACGCTAGAGGGTGATAAACGAGGTATAGAAACACTGATTGAGTCAGCATCAACACAGGAATCGTTATTTAAGTTTTCGGCAAGTAATGCCCTTGAGCGTATGGGTGATCCAAGGGGGGAACAATTCTCTGCGTTTAACGTGAAAGATAAAGACGGAAAACCATTAGTAGAGATGAAAGTTACCGACACAAACAATGGATTCCAAATCAGTCCGATATATAATAATGAGGAGACTGCTCACGTAGACGTCCGTACCAATCTTTTGTTCCATCTTGGCGATAATATCTCTGCCAAATGTGCCAGCATTGCCAGTTTCGGTATACGTGAACCCGAATATAGAGCGATGGGTATCGGTGCAACTACGATCAAAAGGTCTTGCGAGATTATGGAAGAGATGGGGCATACGTGCATAATCGTCAGCACTGGACTGAGACTTGTGGCACACAGACTCTATTGCCGAATGGGTTTCTTTGATCGCAGGCTTCAAAGCCGATTTGAAAAGCATCTCTCGTTCCGCCGTCTCGGTTCCCCGAGTGGATTTACGGAAGAACAGATGGATAAAGCAGATGATCTCAATCCCGATATGATTGTCAGGGATTATCTTGTATCAGATAAAGATGAAATCATGAAGCTAAGAGATCAATATTGTCTTACCAGTGTGGGACCAAATACGTGGTCTCCTCCCACATATTTCGGTGAAGAGACAAAGGTTCTTGAATACAATGGTAAAATCGCTGGATATGCAAGCTTATATATTGATCCGTATGAATATTTTGCTGACGTCAAATTCTTCCACGTAGATAAAGACATTCGTGACAGAAAAAATGCGTCAAAGGCGTTGCTTTCTGGAATAGACAGATACGTTTTAGCAGAAGGGAAAGAAATCACATTTTTCCATTCCCCTCCTTATCTTCGAGATGCCCTTTATGCAATGGGTTATGATTGGGATGCAAGCATGAGACGACAAGAATGGGTCGGTATGTTCAGAGTTATTGATCTGTCAAAATTCCTTCATGAAATATCACCTTTATTGACTCTCAGAATTAATAAAAGCGTACACGAAGGCTGGCAGGGAACTTTAGCAATACGAGGAGAAAGACTCAAAGCTACAATGATTTTTGATGGCAATGGGGTTGTGGGTGTTGAAAATGGCGCAGACGAAAAAGCTGATCTGCTTATAACTGCCGATGACAGGCTGATAACAAGCCTTGTCACGAATGATGCGCATATCTGGGAGTTATACCGTCAAAACGTATTCACAACCAGACCCACGCTTAACGAGAGAGTGCGTTCTCTGATTGAGACATTGTTCCCGATGTATCCATGCACAATGGGCGGTTGGTGGTGATAAAACTTCTTGGCATTTGTGATCTCCTTTTTTATTGACCTGTTCTATCATTCGTGATAATATAGCTCTTATACTGTCTGTTCTTAAATATTCTTACGTCTGAGGTTTACGATATGGACTTGAATGAATATAGAACCAGAATCGAGAAGATTGATATAGCTCTGAAAGAACACGGATGGAATATAAAAGATAATTCGAGAGTTATCACAGAAGTTGATACAAAGCAATCTGATTTCAAGAAAAGAGATTATAAAATCGCTTCCGAAACTCTACGGAACAGCATGGAGAGCAAGTTTGTTGATTATCTCCTTCTCGATATCAACAGTGAACCACTAGCAATAATAGAAGCCAAAAGAACATTAAAAGACCCTCTGGTCGGTCAGAAACAAGCGGAAGAATACGCTGAGGATATAAAAAGACAGACAGGTAAAGACGTCTTCATTTTCCTATCCAACGGATATGAGATAATATTCTGGAACAAACCTTTTGAGAATCCCCGACACGTCAAAGGATTTCACAGCAGAGATGATCTGGAACGGATCAGATTCCAGAATCACGAAAAAAAACCTTTTAACAATATTTCCATTAAAAGCTCAATTATTGATAGACCATACCAGATCGAATCTGTTAAAAGAGTGCTTAAAGGCATACAGAAGGGGCGAAGGAAATTTCTTATCGTTCAGGCTACTGGAACAGGTAAGACAAGAGTTGCTATGGGCTTAATTGATGTTCTTCTCAGAGCAAACGCAGCGCAAAAGATTCTATTTCTTGCTGATAGAAAAGCCCTCAGAAATCAAGCTTTTGATGAAGGTTTTAAAGTCTGGTTTCCGGAAGAAGCTAAGTCAACAGTTGTCAGCAGTAACCTAGATAAAGGCTCAAGGCTTTATGCTTCCACCATTCAGACATTTATGGAATGTTATCATGAGTTCTCTGTTGGTGATTTTGACGTGATCATCTCTGATGAAGCGCACAGGTCAATCTATAACAAATGGAAGGAAGTCTTTACATATTTTGACGCCATACAGATAGGGCTAACCGCAACGCCATCTGATCTGATAGAAAAAGATACGTTCAGGTTCTTTCAGTGTGACGAAAAGCAACCAACTTATCTATACACCTATGAGCAAGCTGTAAAAGACGGTTATCTTGCAGATTATAAAGTCTATGGCGCAAGGACACACTTTCAGATAGAGGGCGTCAAATATGATGACATCACTGACAGCGAAAAAGAGAAACTTGAGGATCAAGGTCTTAATAAAGATGAAATGAATTGGGATGGCACGGATATAGAAAAGAAGGTCGCTGTCATAGGCACTAACGAAGCCATAGTCAAAGAGTTCATGGATAACTGCCTTATGGATGAGACTGGCACAATTCCAGCTAAGAGCATCTTCTTTGCTATATCAAAAAGCCACGCTAAACGACTATGGGAAGCGTTTGAAAAGGAATATCCCGAATATAAAGGTAGGCTTGTAAGAATTATTACTTCTGATGACTCAAGGGCGCAGGAATTACTAAAGGAATTCAAGCTAAATGATTTCCCTAGAATCGCAATATCCGTTGATATGCTTGATACAGGTGTTGATATTCCAGAGATTTGTAACCTTGCCTTTGCTAAACCAATATTCTCTAAAACAAAGTTTTGGCAGATGATAGGTAGAGGAACAAGACACAACAGCACTTGCAAACACAAGGAATGGCTTCCTTCTGGTGAAAAAGATCATTTCTTGATAATGGATTTTTGGAATAACTTTGAGTATTTCAACATGAATCCAAAAGGTAAAGAGGAAAATCCAACGGATGCTGTCACTGTCAAGATATTCCGAACAAGGCTTCAGCAATTCGCCATATTTCAGCAAGCTAATGATGAGGTTAGATCGGAACTCGTTAAATCAAAGATGATGGACGATATTAAAAGCCTCCCAATGGATTCCGCATCTATCAAGGATCACGTTCAGGATATAGAGACAGCATTATCTAAAAGGCTATGGGATAACATTAGAATTGATCCGATTGAGTTTTTAAGCAAGAAGATAATGCCACTCATGAAGTATCAGACGGATGTAAATTATAATACAGCCTCTTTTACCCTTAAATGTGAAAAGCTAGGGTTTGCATTACTGAGAAATGATGTCAACGCAATTGATGGATTAAAAGACAATATAGTTGATGATCTTAACTGTCTGCCTAGAGAGCTTAATCAGGTCAAGATAAAAGATGAGATTCTCGATAAAGTAGTTAAAAATTCATTCTGGAACACTATAAACTATAATGACTCATTATTACTGATAGATGAGTTTGCACTGTTGATGAGATACAAACGTCCAGCACCTTATCATATCGTAGTCATTGATATGGATGACGTTATCCAGCAGCGCAAGATCATAGAATATGGTCCCGGACCAACACAGGATTACGTTGAGGTTTATCGTGATAAGGTAGAAAGCAGAATTAAAGGGCTTGTAGAGAATGATCCCGCTGTCATTAAGATAATGAATAATCAACCATTGACAGAGGACGATATTATTCATCTTGAGACGACATTAAACAGCCCTGATCTATACATAACAGAGGATGGTCTGCAAAAGACTTATGAACATCGCAAAGGCACATTAGTCCAGTTCATCAAGAAGATTCTCGGAATGTATCAGTTCCCTGAGCCTGAAAAAGTTATTGAAGAAGAATTTAAGACCTTCATCGTAGCCAACAACGAAATGTTTGGCGCAGACCAGATAAACTTCCTGAGAACCTTGCAGACCGTATTTTCCAAGAAACATCATATCGAATACAGAGACTTTTTTGATCCACCTTTTACGAACTTCGGGACAAATGCTCCGATGCCACTATTCTCAAAAGATCAGCTTAAAGAGATCATCAATATTTGTAACAGGCTAGAAAAAGAATTATTTTCGGAGGCGGCATAATGTTAGCATCTGATCTAAAATCACAGATAAGCAAACTATGGGACAGGTTTTGGGCTGGAGGTATAGCCAATCCATTGACAGCCATTGAGCAGATTTCATATCTCATATTTATGAAAAGGCTTGAGGACTTGGATGACCAACACAGAAAAATGGCAGATATGACAGATGAGGATTACGTCTCTGTCTTTGACGGTGTTATTGACTATAATGGAAATCCAATTAAAAAAGAGGAATGTAGATGGTCACACTGGAAACATTACACAGCGGAAAACATGCTTATTCACGTCAGGGATAAAGTTTTTCCTTTCCTGAAATCTATCGAAAAGGGTGATAATGGCGAATTCTCAAAACATATTCAAGACGCTGTATTTATGATCCCCAAAGCCTCGCTTTTACAGGAAGCGGTTAAAATTATTGATGATTTAGAGATCACAGCAAGGAATCAGGATACACAGGGCGATCTATATGAGTTTCTTCTATCCGAATTAAGCCAAGCAGGCAAGTCGGGTCAGTTCAGAACGCCAAGACATATCATCAGGATGATGGTTGAGATTACAGACCCCAAGATCGGTGAAAAGGTATGTGACCCGGCTTGTGGAACTGCTGGATTCTTGATCAACGCCTATCAGCATATAGTCAAATCCAACACAAGCGACGATCTGATAAAATATGACGACGAAGGTGTTCCCTATAACCTTATAGGCGACAGGATAGCTGACAGAAAACAATGGGATATATTAAGACGTGATACTTTCTTTGGTTTTGACTTTGATGCTACAATGGTCAGGATAGCTGCTATGAATATGATCCTTCATGGTATAGAGCATCCGAACATTGATCGTAAAGACACACTATCAAAGAGCTTTGATCATGATTCAAGATTTGACGTTGTTCTTGCTAATCCGCCTTTTACTGGAAGCATTGACAAGAATGACATTCATACTGATTTCAGGACAGTAACCACAAAGACGGAATTGCTTTTCCTTCAATTGTTCCATGACCTTTTATATATCGGTGGCAGGTGTGCTGTGATCGTTCCTAATGGCGTTCTTTTCGGTAGCTCAAACGCACATAAGGACGTCCGTAAGATACTGTTAGAAAAATGCCAGATGGAAGCTGTCATATCAATGCCGTCAGGTGTATTCAAGCCATACGCAGGAGTAGGAACGGCTGTTCTGGTGTTTGTCAAAGGCGGAACGACTTCGGATGTATGGTTTTATGATATGAAAAGCGATGGATTCACGCTTGACGACAAACGTGACATTATTGATGGCAAGGGCGACATACCTGACATAATAGCCAAGTATAAGACAAAGGAAATCAGCGATAACAGCATTATGGTTCCGTTCACAGAGATCAAGGCAAATGACTACAACCTTTCAATCTCACGTTACAGAGAGGTAGAGCATGAGGATATAGAGTATGATGATCCGAAGGAGATAATAGATTCTGTTGTAGAGATTGAGGATGAGATATTAAGGGAACTCAATGAGTTGAGGAAGATGATGGCATGAATGGATTAAATGCTCCTGATAGTTGGATTTTAGAAGAGATAAGTAATTTATGTAAAGTAAAAGGTGGAAAAAGGTTACCGAAGGGTAGCACATTTTCCGAACATAAAACAGACTATCCATATATACGTGTAACGGATATGGTAAAGAAATCTGTCAACGAGGAAACGCTAAAATATATAAGTCAGGAAATATTTCAGAAGATTAGAAATTATACTATATCAAGTGAAGATGCTTATATTACAATTGCAGGAACAATTGGTTTAAGTGGTGTAATACCAGAGCATCTAAATGGAACTTCACTCACGGAAAATGCTGCCAAATTGGTAATAAAAGATAAATCAAAACTAGATAAAAAATATCTTGTATATGTTTTAGATTCAAAATTTGTCAAAGGACAGATAGATGCAAGAATTGGAATTGTGGGAGTTCCAAAATTAGCCTTATTCAGAATTGAGAGCTTAAAGATTCCTATTCCGCCGCTATCGATCCAAGCCCAGATAGTTGCCATCCTCGAAAAAGCCGAGAGGTTAAAAGAGAAAAGGGAACAGGCTAACCAAGAAACAAACAAGATCATCCAGAGCGTGTTTTATGAGATGTTCGGGAATATAGCCAGAAATGATTATGGTTGGAATGAATTAACGGCAGAAGAAATATTCGATATGAAACTCGGTAAAATGCTATCTGCAAAAAATTATACTGGCAAGCATCTTAAACCCTATTTAAGAAACATCAACGTTCAGTGGGGAAGTCTGGATTTGTCAGATATAAAAGAAATGGATTTTGATGATAATGAGTTTCCAAGATATGAATTAAAAAAAGATGATATATTGGTATGCGAAGGCGGAGAAGTAGGTAGAACTGCCATATACAATGGAGAGATAGAAAACTGTTGTTATCAAAATGCCTTACACAGATTAAGGATAAAGAAACCAATTATTGAAAGACAATATTTTGTTTATTATATGCAGTTTGCGGCAAAATATGGACTGATACTTAGGGATACCTCTCAAGTTACTATCGCGCACTTCACTGCTGAAAAATTCAAAAAATTTAAGGTATTGCTTCCACCTATTGAACTTCAAAACGAATTCGCTTCCATTGTCGAGAAAGTCGAATCATTGAAGGAAAGGCAACGTCAGTCCACACAGGAGATCAACACCCTATTCGACGCCCTTCTGCAAAAGGCATTCAATGGCGAGTTAGTCGCATGACTCAGAAAATAAATAAACTAACGCTTAGGAGAAAGACAAATTTATATAGGAATTTACAAATTGTCTAAACTTTAGTAAAATTATAAGTGTTGTGATTCACCTGCTAATCGCAAGGCTTCCAGATAAAGCTCATCAGTCATATAATAACCAGCATATCGAAGCTCATTTAAATATGAACTGATTTCTGAAATTACACCCATCCGTTTAGCCTGCAAAAGCACTCCAAGCGTTCCTATAACTTGTAGACCCAATTGCTTTGCTATACGGCGGGCTTTTTTATCATCTAAAATGGTTGGCAAATTTCCAAGTTCCATAGCAAGAGCAATAGCATAAGATTCCCCTTCATCAAGTTGGGTCTTTAGAGCAGAGACTATTTTAATGTCATGGACTGGTTTTATAATTAGCCATTCCAATTGAATACCAACTTCAGTTTGCACAATAGGAGGCGCAAACAATTTGGCAAAAACCTGTCTCAGCAAATCTAAATGACCAATGCGATCCAACACAATAAGGCATGTGCTATTTGTTACAGCTTGATCAATCATAGTTCGATCTCGCTTTGTAAATCATCCGCAGGATAATCAAAAACAGGAACATTATATTTTCCTAAGATTTCCATAAATGCTTGTTTGGAGTAGCCTGCCAACTTTGCTGACTGACCTAACGATAATTTACTTGTTTCAAAAAGCTTAATCGCAAGCATTAATTTAGCATCTTCTTCATTTATCTCTGGTGGAAGTTGCACTTTTAATTCGTACATTTTGGCTTTCCTTTATACTTTTATAGGCTTATATGTTCATTTATCAATCTCTTATCCAGATATTTTACACTTTATGAAAGTTAATCTAGTCAAGTACTACTTATGCGAAGCGACTATAAACCCTAATGTCCCTACCAACAGCGTTTGAAATCCACATCTATATAAAAACATAGTGAATGGCTGGCACAAAGAAAGCATTCCAAAGAGGATCATGCCTATTGATAACCATTCATTCAGCGTTTTCCTTGCGGATACTATCATAAATACAAGCGTTGCGATCAGGAAGATTATAAAACCATAAGATACCGGATTGAAAGATAACATTTCATAAGACTCGGATAAGGCTATTTTAAACAACATAGCTACCCATCCAAACCCCATAGCTATTATACTCAATATCTCTATCAGCCTTACATAACCCTTTTTTTCCATTATGATCCTCGAATCGTAAAACCAGTTCCTAAAACCCCCAACCCCCTTGCAAGGGGGCAGGGGGATGTATTTTGGTAGAAGTTTTGTAACGACATACAAATTCGTTACTGTTGGAAACCTGACCTAAAGAAACTAAAACGTCACGTAGTAGGGCTGGGATAGCCCGAATTGAAGCTTGTGGAGAGGGGAGTTCACTCTGATGCGATGTTTTCAAACAGATATAGCCCACCCTTACCGGGCGCTATCACATCCAGCCTACCTTTGCTGAACATATCAGCGACGCATATCTGCATACCTCCACCGACTTTAGTACCTTCGTCAATTGTGTTGCGAGTCCATGTCAAATCCTTCTGGTTAAGTTTATACCAGTATAGACATGATGGGTCATATTCACCGGGATCCCCACCATTATGAGCAAAAAGTCGTTTCCCTGTGATTAATTCCATCTCTCCATCATCATCAAGGTCAGCAAGAGCTAAAGTATGGCTTTGAGACCAACTCATATCAATCTCATGTCGTATCCATGATCTCATTCCATCAGAATTCAGTTTTTGTTCTTCCCAATATAGTCCGTAGGTATGTCCTGCTCCCCAGATTATATCTGCTAACCCGTCTCCGTTGACGTCGTGAGTCAGCATTGGAACTCCAGTTCCACCCATATTGAATTCTGGATGCCAGATCCATTCATCATTTACAGGGTCTTTAGGTGATTCGTACCAACCACTAGGTGTAATTATGTCAATCCTTCCGTCTCCGTTTATGTCCCCATAACCGATACCGTGTCCGTTTCCCTCTTTTCCAAACTCAACTTTAATGAATTCAGGTTTTTTGCCCGGTATGATTTTATACCATGCCATTTTTTCGGGACCAAAAGCATTTGGAAGTATATCAGGTATACCATCACCATCAAGGTCAACCAACCATAGAGTTTCGACATTTCCCGGAACGTCAATAATATGTTCAGACCAAAGCTCACCGGAAACACCGGGATTTTCGTACCATGCGATCTGTTTTCGGAACCAGCAACCAGATATTATGTCGGGACGACCGTCAAGGTTTACGTCTATGGCAAAATCAGCAAAATTATCAAAATAGTTACTTTCAAATGGGATTTCTCTCATTCGGTATTTCGTCCAATTGGGAGCTTTATACCAATACGTACCTGCGACGATGTCCAAAAGACCATCACCGTCAACGTCTACAACAGCACAAGTTTCACTTGCACCCGGATCAATGATATGCTTAACAAAAGAAATTTTTGATGCCATCATAATCTCCTTCTTCAAAATTTATAACCTTATTTGAAAACCATTCAATATGCCATAATTATACTATGTCTCATACATGAAAGTCAATCTAAGTACACAACACCTTTACGAATTGTATTTAAAGTGGTATAATACTATCAGATGCGGTTGTAGAAAGCTCTTGGAGGGACCTTCGATGGCTAAAAAAATATTTGCCAAAATAACTTTTCTTTTAGTGCTAATATTCATCTGGCATACGTGTGATGCGGTAGCAGAATGGAATGTTGTGCGTAAACCTTCATGGAATACAAATTTTCAAAGTGTGTTTTTCATCAACGAAAAACAAGGCTGGTCAGTAGGTGATAACGGTGTAATAACTCACACAGACAATAGCGGAATAGACTGGAAATCCCAAAACTCGAATACGGATACGTTTTTAAGAGCAACGTATTTTTCTGACGAGAAAAACGGATGGATCGTTGGTGATAGTGGATTCATCATCAATACTAAAGATGGTGGAAATACTTGGTCATCACAAAACAGCAATATAACTGATTCCTTATACAGCGTTTATTTTGCAGATAAAAATGTTGGCATGGCAGTTGGCGGGTCTGTGATATTACGTACTAATGATGGTGGAATGAATTGGAAAAAACAATACAGCAACTCTGAAAGTGTCTTTTTATCAGTCTATCTTGCCGATGCTAACACTGGCTGGGTGACAGGTCTGGGTGGTCAAATGCTTTATACTGCTGATGGTGGTAAGGCATGGAGTGAGAAATACACCGGTGCAGAAATTCATGCTCAACTTGTAAAAACACAGGGATGTGAGATCAGAGCGATTGATTTCGTAAACAATAAAGAAGGCTGGGCTGTTGGTGAAGGCAATATGGTTCTTCATACCCCTGACGGTGGTGATACGTGGGAACCACAAGCAAATGGAGCAATTATCGGTAATTTCAGCATAAATAGGGGAAAAGAAGAATGTGATTTCGGCTTCTATGACGTAGATTTCGTTGATAGCCAAAATGGGTGGGTTGTAGGTTGGAATGGACAGATATTTTATACTGCCGATGGTGGTCAGACCTGGGAACCACAGAATAGCGGAACAAAGAACGTCCTGCTTTCTGTATATTTCTCAGACGCTCAAAAAGGCTGGACTGTCGGTGAATATGGTATCATAATCCACACAGAAGATGGTGGTAAAACTTGGAAAGAACAATGTGGAAGCAGTGACCTTTTATCTGGTATATTTTTTATTGATGATCAAAACGGTTGGACAGTCGGTGACAGAGGGTTGATCTTGCATAGCAAAGATGGTGGACTTAACTGGGAATTACAGGACAGCAATTCTAAAGAATGTCTATCACGAGTGAGTTTTGTGGATCAAAATAAGGGCTGGACGGTCGGTACCGGCGGGTCTATACTCCATACTTCAGACGGTGGCAACACATGGGAATCACAAAAAAGCGATACTAAAGACGTGCTTCTTGGGGTTCATTTCATCAATGCTGACGTAGGATGGGTTTGCGGACAAAATGGCGATGTATTCCATACAACGGATGGCGGGTTTTCATGGATGAAACAGGAGACAAATACGTGGGATTATCTATCTCAGATTTACTTTGTGGATCAAAATAACGGTTGGGCTGTCGGCATGAACGGAACCATACTCCATACAATCAACGGTGGTGAAAAATGGGTTATCCAAAAAAGTGAGACAATAAATCTGCTGAATGACGTATATTTTGTCAATGATAAAAAGGGTTGGGTTGTCGGTCTTACAGGAACAATTCTTTATACAAAAGACGGTGGAAAAACGTGGCTACCTCAAAAGAGTAACACAAGACACCCTTTAGCTGAAGTATATTTTGTAGATGATATGAAAGGCTGGGCTGTTGGTGATTTTGGTACAATAGTCTGTACCGTAAATGGTGGTAAAACTTGGAAGGTACAGGAATGTCCTGTGCAGAATGAATTGACAGGACTGAGTTTCGCCAATCAAAACAAAGGCTGGGCTATCGGAAAATGGGGTATTATACTGAAGTATACCATGAATCCTTCAACACCTGTTCTCAGCAAATTGCCACAAAAATAATTAGCACAAGTCGTAAATCTAAAACCCTTCATCAAATTTTTCTTTAAACTTGATTAACAAAGATAAGTCTAACAAGAGTTAGATCATAATAGAAAATAATAATACCTTTCAAAGTGGTTCTATCGTTAAGGACTTATAATTAAATAACTTACCGATTTATTCACTCAATATATGTCATTCCTGTGCAAGCAAAAATCCAGAAAATGCTTATAAATAGGAACTGGATTCCAGCCTTCGCTGGAATGACAAACAAATTTCTATAAAACAAAAGAGTGTGTTGATGAATTCATCTATGTCAGAAGGTTTATCAGATTCATATCCAAATATGGAAATCCCGGTCGAGATCAATAAAAAGCTTAAAGAAATATTGGTTCAACAGGAAGAAATCCGCATATCAGTATCCAGTGATATGAATATGGATGGCGCCTTCGAGGATTGCTGGCTTTTGGCAACAGACAAAAGGCTTTTTGTATTTAGTAGCAATCATAGCAAAAAACAAGAATTGCTACACGAAGTATCTATATCAGATATAACTGAAGTTACCCTAAAAAACTATACTGGAAACGGTTTCCTAGAAGTAGAAACTAACAACGAATCTATAGAATTACTAAGATTTTCAAAGACGGCACTTTACACAAATAACATTAGTAACTTACCGCAAGCCATTGATCATCTTAGAGAGCAAAATGGACAGATAATTGAAAATAAACATAAATCAGATTATAAGCAATCACACCGTTGTGAAAAATGCGGTAATATCATGCCATTTAGACGAGATACTTGTCCAAATTGCCTCAAGAAAAGGGCGCTTCTGCTCCGATTGTTTAGCTATCTCAAGCCATATTGGTCTCTAGTTGTTGTGTCATTTATACTTTCACTTCTGATGATTGGATTAGACCTTGCCACAACTTACATGGTTCAACCTCTTACCGATAGAGTTTTTGCCCCTACTGAACCCACTCCACTAGAACGCAGATTTTTCTTGTTAAATATATTCGTAATCGCACTTATAGGAATGCACGTACTCCGAACCGTATTAGGCACGGGAAGAACTTACCTGATGAGTTGGCTGGGTAATAAAGTTATCCTCAACCTGAGAATGACTTCTTATGAATATCTGCAAATGCTTTCTATGAGTTTTTATGACAAAAAAGAAACAGGCAGATTAATGACGAGGATCACTAATGACACAGGAAGATTAAACGATTTTATAGTTAATGGAATTCAGGATTTCATCATTGACGTGCTTATGGTGTTGGGTATGAGCATAATTCTATTCATCAAGAATTGGGAACTAGCGGCTTGGACTTTGATTCCGATCCCTATTTTAACTTTTGCATTTTATATATTTGGTAAAAAAATGCACTCCGCATATCATAAGGAATACAGCAGGTTAGCTGATATATCAGCTATATTGGCTGATACAATTCCGGGTGTAAAGGTCGTTAAAACATTCGTGTCAGAGGATAGAGAAATAAATAGGTTTAATGTAGTAAATGATGAATACTTCAAATTCTCTATGTATGCGGCAAAGCTGAGTACTATCTACTTTCCTATTGTTGGTTTTGCTACATTTTCAGGTGGTATTGTAATACGATGGTTAGGTGGTCGAGATGTCATCATGGATGATATGACTCTTGGTGCTTTGATGCTTTTTATGAGTTATATGTTTCAATTCTATAACCACGTTAATGGATTCACAAGGCTAAATCACATGCTCCAGAGAGCCGCCGCATCCGCAGATAGAGTATTTGAAATACTTGATGCACAACCAGAGATTAATGATAAAAAAGATGCTGTTGATCTACCCGAAATAAATGGTAATATAAAGTTTAATAATGTATCTTTTAGCTACGACGGTGAGCAAAATGCTATTGATGACGTAAGTTTTGAGGTTAAAGCAGGACAGATGATAGGACTTTCTGGACCCAGCGGGGCAGGAAAAACGACAATTATCAACCTTATTAACAGGTTTTATGATGCAACCGAAGGCTCTGTAACCGTAGATGGTTATGACGTAAGGGATGTGAAAGTTAGATCATTACGAGATCAGATCGGTATCGTTTTACAGGAACCGTTCTTATTTCACGGGAGCATAGCAGAAAATATCGCATACAGCAAACCTGAAGCAACCAGAGCAGAGGTAATTTCTGCGGCTAAAGCGTCAAATGCTCACGATTTCATTATGGGATTCCCGGAGGGTTATGACACAATGATTGGTGAACGTGGATCGGGTTTATCGGGCGGTGAAAAGCAACGAATATCCATCGCAAGGGCTATATTAAAGAACCCAAGAATACTCGTTCTTGATGAAGCCACTTCATCAGTAGATACCGAGACAGAATCACTCATTCAATCTGCCATAGAACGTCTGGTAGAGGGACGCACTACATTTGCCATAGCACATAGGCTTTCTACGCTGAAAAAGGCAGATAAGCTTATAATCCTCGAAAAAGGCAAGGTAACTGAAATGGGAACTCATAATGAGCTATTAGAAAAAAATGGTCTATATAAACGTCTGGTAGATATGCAGTCCGAGCTTTCAAAGGTAAGGGTTTTATAATAAGTAATCGTTAAAAAATGGGTTTACAGTAGGATGGGTAAATGGTTTTTGCTTGCGACTATTTTACATTTACAATAATTCAAAACCATTTACCCATCCTACAATTGTGTCTAAATGGCATTTTTTAACGATTACTAATATATAACTTCATAAATCCCTAACGATATACGGCAACGATTCGTGCGAAAAAGAAATTTATATTTCAGGGAAAAATCGAGAAAATTTCATACTTTGCTACTAACCCAGTATTCGTAAGGCTTTATGACTATTTTTAGGTGATATTTTTGTTTTTTCTGAACCCGAACTCCGCCATAAAAAGTTGCATACAATTAAGATTTAAAGATTCAAAAATTTTAGATTCATGGTTTTTCAATCTAACAATCTTAGAATCTTGGAATTTTTAATTTATAAAAGGGGGTACAATGTATAGTAAGCATAGGTATATTTCCTGTTTATTGCTCTTATTTATGTTTTTTGTGTGTAAATCATCTTATACAGAGGAGTCTGATAATCAAATAAAACTCTCACTCCAAGACTGTATTACCTTTGCATTAAAATCTAACTTGAGTATACAAGTTCAGCGTATAAACCCTAAAATTCAAGATGCCTTGATTACAATGGCAAAAGGGAATTTTGATCCATCCATTTCATTTGGTCCAACCATCAGTAAATCAAAAGACTTATCTTTCAGTACTTCTTCTACCGGTACAGACGTAAGAACAGGCAATACCAGTGGCTTAACTTTTGGAATAACAGACCCAATAATCACAGGTGGGCGTTATGGATTATCTTTTAACAACAATCGCTCAGATAGTAATTCCAAACAACAAACTCTGAATCCTGCTTATCGTTCTGGTTTGACGTTTAGCATTGCTCAACCATTACTAAAGGGCGGTGGTACATCCGTCAATAAATCGTCCGTCATGATTGCAGAAAACAACAAAGACATATCTGTTTCACGATTAAAATCACAGTTGATAAAAATTCTATCAGACGTGCAGAATTATTATTGGGAGCTTGTGTTTTCCATAGAGAACCTGAAAGTGCAACAGCTTGCCTTAAAACAGGCACAAGATTTGCTGAATATCAACCAAAGATTTAAGGATATTGGAAAGGCTACCTTGAGCGACGTTTTACAGGCTCAAGCGGCTGTGGCGTCTCGTGAAGCTGATGTAATATCTGCCAGTGATGCTATAAAGGATTCAGAAGAAAAATTAAAACGCACTACCAATATTATCCAAGATGATACTAAGTGGGGTGCTTCGATTCAGCCTACGGACGTACCTTCTTTTGAAGAGGTGAAAGCTGATCTGCAAGAAAGTATTAATACCGCATTGACAAGCCGTCCTGAATATATTCAGGCAAAACTTGATCTTAAAAACAGTGATATATCCATAAAAGTAGCAAAGAATCAGATACTTCCTACAATTGATCTTGAAGGAAGTCTGCTTCTTAACGGTCTTGGTGACAACTTTGGCGACCCGATGTCACAGGTAGGAAAGGCTGATTACAGAGCATGGACTGCAAGTGTTGCTTTGCGTATGCCATTGGGGGCACGTGTATCGAAAGCAGGATTAAATAGAACAGAATTTGAGAAAGAGCAAAAGCTACTTAACCTCAAGGACTTGGAACAGCAGATAATAACGGAAGTGCATAGCAGTGTAAGAACGCTGGAATCAGATAGAAAGCGTATTGAGGCGACAACAGTGGCAGAAGATTTTGCACGGCAGGTTCTTATGGCAGAGGAGAAAAAGTATAATCTTGATTTATCCACAAGCTATCAATTATTGTTATTTCAATCAAATCTGGCAACCGCAACCAAGAACCGATTAAGATCAACGATTGATTATCGTAAATCCGTAGTGAATTTGTATCAATCCACAGGTATTACTTTAGATAAGCTAAATATAAAATTGTAAAGGAAGGCTTTAGACGAATGGTACTGACTTAACAAGTTTTAACCCCAGAGTGGGTGTTATGTTTATAGAAAAAATGTAAAACAACTGGTTCTTCCGTGTTGAGTGTGGAAATATATTCAAACTGAAAGATTTTAAATCCCCCTAACCCCCTTTTTCAAAGGGGGAATGGCTCTAACTCCCCCTTTAGCAAAGGGGGCAGGGGGGATTTGAGATGGATGTAAGGTTCATTTCCACACTGAATACCAAAGAACCAAACAACTTAAAGCTCCAGAGGTGCGATATATAAATCACCATCTATGAAAAATATGTCGCTCCGCTGGAGCTAATAGTTTTGCCTGTTTGTTTCTATAAACATAACGCTCCTCTGGAGCTTAGACTTGTGCTGTAATGCAAATAATAATCACTATAAGTAACATTATTTTCCTTAAATCAGTGCCATTCGTCTAAAGCCTTCCACTACATTTCTAAAAAAGGAGTAAAGAGTGAAAAAGGTTATTATTACTGCTGTTATAATTCTCCTGTTGATCGGAACTGTGATATTTGCTTATGTCCGTAAGAAACAGTCACCAATGGCAGGAGGAGGTCCCGGTATGCGCGGGCAACAACAGCAAAGCGTTCCTGTAGAAACAACACCAGTTATAAATAGCGAAATTGCCAAAAAAATAGTAATAACTGGTGCAGTAAGCGCACTCGCTGAAGTGGACGTTTATCCGAAACAGGCTGGTGAAGTAATTAAACTAATGGTTGACAAAGGTGATAGAGTAAAAGCAGGTCAAATATTAGCTAGTGTTGATTCTAAAACTTTTGAGCTTCAAACTAGGCAAGCCCAAGCTGATCTGGCAGGCGCAAAAGCCTCTTACGATAAAAATTCCTCACTCGCTTTTGTTAATTCTGAGACTGGTTTTAAGCAGGCGAAGAGCAATCTCGACAGGTTACAATCTTCATTAAAACAGGCAGAGATTGAACTTCAACTGCAAATAAAACAAGCTGACCTGATGATAAAAAAGTCTGGATCGGATTTGCAAATTGCTCAGGCAAAATTAGACATCGCAGTTAAAGGCGCTAGAGATCAAGAACTAGAACCAGCAAAAGCACGGGTAGAAAATTCAAAAAAGAACTTAGATCGATTGACTTCTCTTTACAAAGATGGGATGGTTTCACAAGATCAGGTTGAATCCGCTCAGTTACAATATGATACTTACAATGCTCAATACTCACTTCTGAAAGAAGGTATAAGACCAGAGGACATGGATGTATTGAAAGCACAGTTAGAATCCGCTAAAACTTCCTTAGAATCGGCACAGGAAAATAAGATGCTCGTTGATATTAAACGCTCAAGCTGGGATTCTGCAAAGGCTCAGGTGGATAATGCTCTAGCGGCTTTTGAGCAGGCAAATGTCGCAAAAGATACCTCTACGTGGGAAAAAGATTTGGCACAGGCGGATGCCGCTGTTAAAAAGGCTCAAGCATCACTGGAATTAGCTCAACAGCGACTAGATGAATCTGTTATAAAAGCACCAATAAGTGGAACTATCACCCAAAGGTTTCTGGATAAAGGCGGTATGGCATCTACGACCAAACCATTTGTTAATATAGCTAATATGGACGTTGTGAAAATTACTGCAAAGGTTCCAGAACGAGAGCTAGGAAGCATCAAGCAAGGACAAAAAGCTATCGTGAAACCTGACGCCTATCCTGATGAAGAATTTACAGGAAAATTGGTTAATATAAGCCCAATAATTGACAGAACAAGCCAAACTTGCGATATTGAGATAGAAGTATCAAATCCAGATCAAAGGCTTAAACCCGGAATGTTTACCCGTGTTGAATTAACCGTCTCAGAAAATAAAGTTGCTCTCGTTATTCCATCGGATTCTTTTATCAAGGAAGGCGAAGATAATTACGTCTTTGTTGCAGACAATGGCAAAGCAATTAAAAAGAAAGTTACGTTAGGGATAAGCGATGGCATTAAAATAGAAGTTATATCAGGATTGGATCTGGGTGAACAGCTTATTATTGCTGGACAAAGCACCCTGAAAGACGGAATGTCTGTTACGCTCCCCGGTGAAAAAAAAGAAGGTAGAAAAGGTTTTCCTGAAGGCAGAAGACAAAAAGGGGCAGAAGATAAGAAGGAGGGTGGAAAATGAGCCTATCTGATATAGCAATTAAAAGACCAATTGCCACTTTTATGGTCTTTATAGCTATCTTGATAGTTGGTGTATTCTCGTTGTCAAGGTTGTCTATTGACCTTTTACCCGATGTGGAATTTCCGTCATTATCTGTGTCTACCTCTTATGAGGGAGCAAGTCCGAAAGAAGTAGAAACCCTGATAACTGAACCAATAGAGCGTGCTGTCAGCACTGTCCAAAATGTAGAAGAAGTCCGCTCAACGTCCAGTGAAGGGCAATCTAGTGTCAGCGTATCGTTCAAATGGGGAACAGACATGAAGGAAGCCACCAACGATATTCGTGACCGTGTGGGTCGTGTAAGAGGCGCGTTACCTGAAAATGCTAGCGATCCCACCATCTGGAAATTCGATGCTTCCGCTATGCCTATAATCAACTTGGGCTTATCCGGTACTATGCCTTTAGATAAGATACGAAAATATGCTGAAGATGATATAAAATACAGATTTGAACGTATAGCGGGAGTTGCGGCGGTAGATGTAGGCGGAGGATTAGAGCGAGAGATTCATATTGACGTTGACCAAAGCCAAATGGAAGCTGTTGGACTCTCTTTTAATCAGATTATATCTACGCTAAGTAATGAAAACCTCGATGTGCCAGGTGGGTATCTGAAGACTCCACGTAAAGAATTGCTAGTGCGTACTTCTGGACAATACACCAGCATCGCTCAAATAGCTAACACAGTAGTTGGTCGGCAAAATGGTGCACCAATATATCTACGGCAGATAGCAGATGTCAAAGATTCTTTTAAAGAGCGAAGATCGGAAACGTTATTGCGGGGACAACCAGGGGTTTCTCTCTCTATTCAGAAACAACCCGGGGAGAACACAGTCAAGGTAGCCAATAGAGTGCTGAAGGAACTCAAAAATGTTAAGGCAAACCTTCCACAGGGCATGGATATTTTCGTAACCAGAGACAGCTCCAAATTCATCAAAGATTCCATAAAACAAATTGAGCAAACAGCAATGATCGGTGGGGTCTTAGCGATATTTATATTGTTTGTGTTCCTGCAAAGTATTCGCAGTACGCTCATTCTTTCCGTATCTATACCTCTCGCAGTTGTGGCGACATTCATTCTGATGAACTTTGCTAGACTGACGCTAAATATGATGTCTATGGGTGGTCTAGCTTTGGGAATTGGTATGTTACTGGATAACTCCATCGTGGTCTTAGAGAATATATACCGTCACCGGCAATGGGGTGAAGATCCAGGACAGTCTGCCTCTGTTGGAACCCAAGAAGTAGGTGCGGCAATCACTGCTTCTACAATGACAACTCTCTGCGTTTTCTTACCTCTCCTGTTTGCTGGCACTGGTATGCAAGGAATATTTTTTGGACAGTTGGCTTATACAGTGTCCTTCTCGGTCTTATGTTCGTTATTCGTTGCATTGACTCTAATACCTGTAATGTCATTAAGGCTTCTTAAAGTTGCTCCTATATCAGAAGTGAGTAAACAGCCTAATCCTAAAGGTTTTGCGAAATTTGAGCATTTCATGCTAAAACTGCTTGATGCGCTGAATAATAAATATCGTGACTCATTGGGTTGGGTTCTGGATCATCGTAAATGGGTGATAATAGTATGTTTGCTGATCCTTGTTTTATGCCTAGCTCTTATTCCAACCATAGGAACAGAATTTATGCCTGACGTGGACGAAGGCATTATATCCATAAACCTTGAATTACCAGTAGGAACGAAACTTGAAGTAACAGACGCATTAACGACTAAATTAGACAAGATGATACGTAATAACGTCCCGGAATTAGAAACTATCCGCACAAATATTGGGGGCGGTGGTTTCGGTGGAGGAGGTAGCCCAAATGCCGCCAGCGTTAATATCAACCTTGTGGATAAAAGCAAAAGGAAACGTTCTACGAATGAGGTAATGGCAGATTTAAGAAGGATGCTCTCTGGAAATCCAGATACAAAAGTATGGGTCAGCAGTCGTGGCTCTATGATGACTCGTATGCTTCGTGGTGGACAACAAAGCAGACTTGAGGTTGACGTACGAGGACACGATCTAGAAAAAGCCTCTATCTTAGCCGAACAAGTAAAAGAGCTTGTCGAGAGTGTTCCGGGAACTGTAAACGTGCGTGTCAGCAGACAGGAAGGCAAACCAGAACTGACGGTACTTCTGGATAGAGATAAAGCCTCAAATCTTGGACTAAATCTCGCTACTGTTGCGAATACATTGAACACAAGCCTGACAGGTACTGTGGCGACACGGTATCGTGAAGGCGGTGACGAGTTTGATGTAAGAGTAAGGCTAAAAGAAAGAGACAGAATGTCTCTGGATAATGCCAAAAGCGTTTTCGTAAACACAGGTCCTAATTCAAGTGTTACACTTGGCAATATTGCTAAGGTTCAGGAAGCAGTTGGTCCTATTAGCATTGAAAGAAGAGCACAAGAGCGCATTATCACTGTTTCTTCCGACATATCAGGCAGAGACCCAGGAAGCGTTGGCAAAGATATTAATGCAAAACTTACTTCATTGAATGTGCCAGAAGGTTTTTCTGTAAGATTCGTTGGAGAACAAGAGGAACAAAAAAAGGCTAACCGCTCGCTGATGTTTGTTTTTATGCTTGCTGTTGCTCTCGTTTACATGGTTATGGCAGCGCAGTATGAATCTCTGCTACACCCATTTGTGATAATGTTCTCGATACCATTCGCCGCAATCGGAGTTACCTTGATGCTTTTCTTTACAGGCACTAACTTTAGTATAAATGTGTTTATTGGTGTTATAATGCTAGCAGGGATCGTTGTAAACAATGCCATAGTTCTTGTGGACTACATAAACCTGATGAGAAGGCAAGGCAGGGATCTGAAGGAAGCTATACTGGAAGGTGGAAGAAGGCGACTTCGCCCTATCCTGATGACGACTCTAGTAACAGTGTTTGGCTTACTGCCTATGGCTTTAGGGATTGGCTCAGGAGCAGAATTACAGGCTTCTATGGCACGAACCGTATTTGGTGGAATGACCGTTGCCACTTTATTTACACTATTCTTTGTCCCAACTATATATTACATATTTGAATCTATAAGGGAAAAGAGAAAAATAGCTAAGGATGGGTCAATGGGTCAATAGGTCTGTGGGTTATATACAATAGAACTATTGACTATATGCACCGAAAAAGGTTGCAAATCCTGTTTAGATGTAATATAATTGCTTTTGACTTTCACACCCCCCGGACCCCTCTCAAGAGGGGAAATTGCTTAAACTCCCCTCTTGAGAGGGATCCGGGGGTGTGTTGATTATAACAAAAAAAGACAACTACGGAGGTATAGAAATGGCTAAATATGGTATAAACCTTCTATTATGGTCAGGTTCTTTTAACAACGATGCACTACCGTTAATTCAAAAGGTTGCTGATTATGGCTTTGACGGTGTAGAAATCCCTATTTTTGATCCAGATCAGGTTGATATTAAAGCGACAAATAACGCCTTGAAAAAGGCAGGCATTGAAACTACAACCTGCGCTATAATTGGTCCTGATAGAGACATTATAAGCGACGATTCAGCAGTACGTGAGAACGCCAAGAAATATATAAAAGAATGTATTGACATAAATGTGAAACTTGGAAGTAATATTTTCTGTGGACCTCTTTATAGCGCAGTCGGCAAACTCGTGGGAAGGTCACGCACAGACGAAGAATGGGATCGTGCTGTAACAGGATTGGGTGAAATGGCAAAATACGCTGGAGAAAAAGGCGTTACGCTTGCTATGGAGCCACTCAACAGGTTTGAGACCTACTTCATAAATATTGCAGCGGATATGGTGAAACTCGTCAAAGAAGTTAATCATCCAAACCTCAAGATTCACCTTGATACGTTCCACATGAATATTGAGGAGAAAAGCCTTTACAAAGCTATCAAAAATACTGGTGATTATCTTGCTCACGTTCACACCTGTGAAAACGACAGAGGAACTCCCGGAAGCGGAAACGTTGATTGGGACGGTGTTTTTAAGGCTTTGCACGAAATAAAATATGACGGTTGGTTGGTTATCGAATCTTTTGTCCCTGCTATCGAAGCTATCGCAAAAGCGGCGGCTATATGGCGTGATTTGGAGCCGGGTGGACCTGATTCCATAGCAAGAGATGGACTGAAATTTATCAAAAGTCGTATGTAATATTTTTTCTTGTGACGCATAACGAGTTATGCGTCACGAATCTATAAGCTAATCATGTTCGTGTTTATACCTTTAATATACTTTGGATTAATCTATGATGTTTTTATTCATCAGTAAGGATTGCGAATTTAATAACTTTCTCATTTAAGACGTTGGAATGCTATCTAATCTGCACTATAATCTCAAGGTGATAAAATGTCATTTGATAGCTTGATATTGCGATCAGTTGTTTCTGAATTAAACGAGACTATCCTTGGTGGTGAAGTTCTAAGTGTGATACAATCATCGCCTTACGAATTCGTTCTGAGGGTGTCTTACAATGGTAAAGCATATAATTTGCTTTTCTCTATACACCCGGTCTATGCAAGGGTGCATCTTACTGACGGTATACCCGATAAAGACAAACGCTGGCATTTTGCAGATTTCCTTCAAACTCATATCCGTAAAGGCACAATCTCAAATATTGAGCAAGTAGATTTTGACCGAATTATAAAGCTTCAGATCACACCTCAGAAAGATATTATTGACCCGACGCCAAAGATTCTAATAGGTGAATTTATGGGCAAGCATAGCAACGTGATTCTGATTGATGGTGAAACGAATAAGATACTCGAAAGCATGAAGCATATTGACGAAAACATGAGCAGATTCCGACAAATACTCCCCGGAGAAACGTATTATCCACCACCTGTAACGCAATCGCTTGATTTCTTCTCAGTTGATGTGGAAACACTTTCACAGGTCATAAAATCCGATGACGAACCTGTATGGAAAAAATTATTGAAAAACGTTCAGGGAATGAGTCCAACACTTGCAAAAGAAATTGAGTCTTCAGACTATAGTGTGGAAAATAATCTGCATGGAAAGTTTTTAAATCCCCCTACCCCCCTTTTTCAAAGGGGGAACAACCCCTTAATCCCCTTTAATAAGAATGGCTCTATTTCCCCCTTTAGCAAAGGGGGCAAGGGGGATTTGAGACTTACGCAAGATTCATTAATTAAAAATTTCCAGCAGATCAGGGATGACGTAACAAATTCAAGATACTCCCCAAATGTTCTAGTGAATGATCAAAATGAGGTATTTGCGGTATCTGCGATTAATCTTCGTCAATTTTCAATAGATAAAAGCCTTGAACAGATGCCTTTTCATTCCATCAGCCAAGCCCTTGAATACTATTATGAACAACTGATCTCAAAAGAGTCATTTAAGGCTGAAAAAAATACACTGATTCAGTCCGTCAAGAAGCGGTACAATGACCTTGAAGAAAAACAAGAAACGTTAGATGAACAAATGCAAGTCGCAGAGGAAGCTGATATTTTAAGGATGAAAGGTGATATACTCATAGCAAATATTAGTAAGCTAAAGCGTGGTGAAAAAGAAGTTTCACTGCCTAATCCTTATGATTCAAACAGATTAGAATTAACAATAAAACTAGATGAAAAACTAAGCCCATCAGACAATGCACAAAAATATTTTCAGAATTATAAAAAAGCAAAGAAGAGTAAAGAGATAGTGACGAAAATGTCGTCTAAAAACAAATCTGAACTTGATTATCTCAGTAATGTTACCAGGAAAATAGAACAGGTTAACGACAAGGATACACTCGATAGCATATATATTGAATTATCAAAGAGGAAGATCGTCAAAGAGAGAACGGTAAGCACTAAAAAATCAAAAGAAGAAGCACCATCATTCAGAAGGTATAGGTCATCAGAAGATTTCCAGATATTCGTCGGCAGGAACGACAAAGAAAACGAGCTTCTCATCAGGCAGGAAAGCTCACCGCATGATATGTGGCTTCATGCAAAGCAAATAGAGGGTTCTCACGTACTCATACGCAATCCAGAAAAAAGACCAGACATACCAAGACAAACATTGCTGGAAGCGGCTGTCCTTGCCGCCAGTTTCTGCAAGGCTAAACATTCGGGTATTGTGCCAGTAGATTATACGTGGATTAAATACGTCAGAAAAGTAAAAGGTGGAAAACCCGGATTCGTTATTTATACCAACGAAAAAACGCTATTTGTATCCCCATCCAATCTTCGTTAGTTTTTTTAGCTCTTCGAACTTTAGTGGTTTTCTCGCTAAATAAATGATGATTTGTCATTCTGAACGAAGTGAAGAATCTTCTTTGTTCGCAACGTTCTAGATTCTTCGCTATTGCTCAGAATGACATTTTAAGTCTCATTTCTAAATCTTTCAAAAAAAACTGCTAAATATAGTTTTTTTAAGATTATCTGTTAGCTTTTATACTTCCCCATGTCATGGTTAGCTTTCCACCGGGTTGAACAGGGGTTAGATACTGAGGTACTTCGTCATCAGATGGGAGCTTATCATCATTCCTGAAGCATAACACGTTAATTCTTGAATAGTTGACAGCATCTGATTCTCTTGTACCTATCTCAACGTAGTTATCACCGACAGCCAGAACCGGGTCAATGGTACTTTGGGCATTTGCAGTATGTTTCTGCCACCACCACGGCATAGCTTTCTTCTGATTGGTGAAAAGTAAATCTACACCATTAATATCGTCAGGAAATAGGGCGGCACTGGGATCATTTACTCTCAGACTTACATCAGCGCGTGCTGCTGGCGTCCAATTTTTAGCATCCCCACTTGTTCTAAGGAAAAATGAGTTAAAGTTGGTAGCATCTATAAGAGCTTGAGGTTCATATAACCTAGCCCATACAGCCCATACCTTTTTATCAGCAGTAGATTCTCCCGCTTTTACTTTTACGGGTAGCTTTATAACTAGATATGGCTCTCCACCGTCATTTCCAGCATTATTGTCACCGGGGTTGCCATAGGAGACACCATTAATAGAACCCGGGTCTTTCGTTTCAACCCATTTGTTACCTTTAACGTCAACACCAAACTGACTTAGTGATCGGTCATAATCCCATACCCCGACGTAGATAACCTGCGCAGAGTAAGCATACGTGCATATCATCAGACATAATAAAATCACACTAATAGAGAAGATAGTTTTCATTTTTAGATACTCCTTAAATTTTTTATTATACTTAATGTTTAGCAAAATAAATCAAACAATATTCGCAAATTCCTGTTCCCCACCTCCTTTCTAAAATTAAGCCTGTTAAAAAAGGTAAACCCTTACTATATAAAGATTTACAATGGCGAAAAACATAACATCACCTCCTCAAGATTTGGTATAGTAATAATAGTGTAAATACATCACAATACCAAACATGAG